>Ga0224522_1000595_pt1 | contig 11418 bp, 9 predicted proteins | sample CFST25metaG_FD_182733 | JGI IMG/M metagenome (GOLD analysis project Ga0224522, IMG submission 182733) | Peat soil microbial communities from Stordalen Mire, Sweden - C.F.S.T25 | ecosystem: Environmental > Terrestrial > Soil > Wetlands > Peat | place: Sweden: Norrbotten County, Stordalen Mire...
CGCTTAAATACCACCTCAAGCTCATTAATTACAGTGCCTGGAGCTTTAAATTCTATCAGTTGATAGAATCCAGTGCTTTTCTTTTGGATAGGGTAAGCAAGCTTACGTAGGCCCCAATTATCACTTAAGATAATCTCAGCTCCTTTATCCACAAGAATTTTCTCAAACTTGCTTACCGCTTCCTTCATCTGATCATCAGACAAAACGGGAGTCATAATGAAAACGGTTTCGTACTGTTTAGACATTTTGTTGTGTTTAAAATTAAAAAAAATAATTATTTTTAAAAGGACTGCAAAAGTAGAACTTTTAAAATTAATTTCAAATGAGAAATCGATTTATTTTTCTGTTATTCAGTCTCTCTTCGTTTTATCTCTTATTATTATAGTCCCTTTTCAGCCTGATAACCCATTCTTTATTTTAGCAGGCTGATATATTAAATATCTGTAAACGAATTTATTAGTATTAAGATTGTCGATTCTCAAGTAGCGTAGAACAGATAAATTCAGCAGCCTTACCATCTCCGAAAATTTGTGGAAAAGTAGGGGGGGCTTCGTTCAGAAAGTAGTTAACTGCCTCAATTATACGTTGTGTATCGGCATCTACCAATCTTCCTGCCCCTTGTTCTACAATCTCAACCCATTCGGTTTCTGGTCGCATAATAATACAGGGCTTTTTAAAGTAATAAGCTTCTTTCTGTACTCCTCCCGAATCAGTCATTATCAATTGTGCATTCTTCTCTAACGAAATCATGTCAAGAAATGAAACTGGAGGTAGCAGCTTGATTTTTTTGTTCTTTATTACTTGTTGATACAACGCTTTCGATAGGTTTTTCTGCATAAGTTTTGCAGTACGTGGATGTAGTGGAAGCGCTACATCTAAATTATGTTGTGCAACAACAGCACAGATTGCTTCAAATATAGCACCAAGTCGTTCGGGTTGGTCTGTATTATTGTCGCGATGGATGGTTGAGAGTATATATCGTTCACCCTTTAATCCTTGTTCTTCCAAAATATTGGATTGTTGATCAGCTATGGAAGCAAAATGGAGACTATTGTCGAACATCACATCACCACAATGAAAGACACCGGGATTGTCATTTGTATAAGGTTTGGTGCTCAGTGTGTTAAATCCTTCACGTTCAAGGTTTTTAATGCCTGCAGGTGTTGGCGAAAAGAGCAGGGTGGAGGCATGGTCGCACATAATACGGTTGACCTCCTCAGGCATACTTTTGTTGAATGAACGAAGTCCTGCTTCTATGTGAGCTATAGGGATATGAATCTTTGAAGCAGCGATAGCGCCTGCCAATGTGGAATTGGTATCGCCATAAACAACCAGATAATCAGGCTTTTCTTTGATTAATACCTCCTCGATACCACTAATCATAGTAGCTGTTTGTTTGCCGTGACTACCTGACCCTACATTCAGATTATAATCAGGACGAGGAATCTGGAGTTGTTCAAAGAACACTTCCGACATATTCTGGTCATAATGCTGGCCGGTATGCAATAACAATTCCTGAATCCGGTCGCCAAAAGATTCGCGGATAGCCCTGCTTAAAGCAGCTGCTTTAATAATCTGGGGTCTGGCACCTATGATTGTGAGTATCTTGAGCATTAAGCTAAACTAATTTTTTGTCTCTTTTAAAATAACATCATGCGCACCACCTTCTATAATACTGGTCGAAGATACTAATGTTATTTTAGCTTCTTCTTTTAACTCAGCGATTGATATTGCACCACAACTACACATCGTCGACTTAATCTTTCCTAATGTAATATCCAGATTATCTTTCAATTTACCGGCATAAGGGACATAGCTATCAACGCCTTCTTCAAATTTTAGACTGTCGCTACCTCCCATATCGTATCTCTGCCAGTTACGCGCACGATTAGATCCTTCTCCCCAGTACTCTTTTACATATGTGCCACCAACCATCAGCTTTTTAGTCGGACTTTCGTCAAATCTTGCGAAATATCTTCCCATCATAATAAAATCAGCACCCATTGCTAATGCAAGAACCATATGATAATCATGTACAATTCCGCCATCCGAACAGATAGGAACATAGATTCCTGATTGTTCGAAATATTCATCACGAGCCTTAGTTACTTCAATAATTGCAGTAGCCTGACCTCTACCAATTCCTTTTTGTTCTCTTGTTATACAGATTGAGCCACCGCCAATGCCTACTTTTACAAAGTCTGCACCAGCTTTAGCCAGATAGAGAAAACCATCTTTATCAACTACATTGCCTGCACCTATTTTAACGGTTTCTCCATAATTATCTCTTACAAATCTAATCGTCTCTTTTTGCCATTCAGAGAAGCCATCCGACGAGTCTAGACATAAAACATCAACACCGGCTTCAACCAATTTGGGAATCCGTTCCATATAATCCCTCGTATTGATACCTGCACCTACAATTAATTTCTTATGTAAATCCAATAATTCATTAGGGTTTTCTTTGTGGTTATCGTAATCTTTTCTGAAAACAAAGTATCTTAAGTGTTGGTTCTCATCAATGATGGGTAGTGTATTCAACTTATGATCCCAGATAATGTCGTTGGCATCATTTAACGAGATGCCTAATTTTCCAGTGATTAATTTAGAAAAAGGAGTCATAAAATCCTTAATCTTCATTTCTACATTGTCTCTACTTGGGCGGTAATCTCTGTCTGTAACAATTCCCATTAACTTACCATAAGAAGTACCATCGTCGGTTATGCCAATTGTTGAAAATCCTTTTCTACTCCTTAGTTCAATAATATCTTTTAAAGTATGATCGGGCGTTAGATTGGCATCGCTTATAACAAACCCTGCTTTAAATTTCTTTACTTTTCTAACGAGCTCAGCTTGTTCATCTATGGGTTGAGAACCAAAGATGAAAGAAACGCCTCCATTACGTGCCAGCGCAATTGCCATTTTATCATCAGATACTGATTGCATTATCGCAGATGCAAAAGGGATATTAAGTTCTATATCAGGAGTCTCTCCTTTTTTAAATTTAACAAGGGGCGTTTTTAAACTGACTTTGTCTGGAGTACAAATCTTTTTAGTTAAGCCTGGAATTAAGAGATATTCGTTAAATGTTCTTGAGATATCATTGATAATCTGTGCCATAAGTTCTTCTTTCAAAAGTTTTGCAAAATTATGAAAATATCTCATTCAACTTGATTTCAATTTCAGTTTAGATATTGAATATTGATAGGTTTATTCTCTATCGTATGATGATCTGGTCAATGCATTATCAATCACCTGTTAATTAATGGGTCTGGTATATATGAAGTGTGAATTTATAAATGAGTATAGATTAAGAAGAAAGAGGACATGCTTTTTCTACATGTCCCCCTGATGCTGTTTAGATAAAGTATTTCCCTAGTGTATGTTAATCCAGTTTTTTATAATATAGTCTTTGTGTTCTATTATAGTAACGGGTGGTCTCCTTCGGGCATAAGCAATTGCAATATCACGATATGCTCTGATTCTTTCGGTTTCTAGTTGAAATCCTATTTGTTGTTCTCTCAACACGAAATTCCATTCGCGTTTATCCAATTCATAAACACGTTTAGATATTCTGTTAGCAAGTGCTTTAATATCTCTGTAACAAGCTGCCCGAGGTTCTATCGTCGAAAGCAATCTGCCTGCTTCATTTGCAGCTTCAACTGTTTGATTCGCATTCCAGATATGTGTAGCTTCGGATAACTTCTTCTGGCAATCTCTGTCAATCAACTGTTGGTAGATTGGTGCAACAGCTTCCAGACTTTTATTATAGCAATCCATACAAACATCGGGAATGCCCATTAAAAGCTCAAGAGCCTCTTCAAGGTTGTTTGTTGTTGCAAGTACTTGTGCCTGCTTTAAAATTGCATCACATTTCGTGTTGTAATAGTTTATGATTTTACTTTTACCTTCTTCTAAAAATGAATCAAATTGAGGATCAGAAGGTCTTATCTTTTTGATGGCATCGATAAATGCTTTTGTTTCATTGGTTCCAACACCTTTTAATGTGATCGATTTGCTGGCAAATAATGTTCCTCCTTCACTATCTCCGATATATAATGTGATTTCCAGTGTTTGTGCAATCATTGGAGGTGCTGTTGCTAATATATCCTTTGTAAGCGGGACAATATTAGCGGTAATGATAAACCGATCAAAATAAGCATCTCCTGCAAATCCGTGTTGTGTAATAATCTGGTTTAATTTATTTACCAACATGGTTGCGGAACCTATCGTAATCTTATCAACTTGTTGCGGAACATAAGCAGATAAGCCAATACGCCCATTTTCTGATGTGTTATTTACATTATCCTGCGCAAAAACACCAAGACATAATGTAAGGAATATTATTAGGATTGGTATATGCTTTAAATTTTTCATGTGAAGATGTTTTGATGATTATTTTTCTCCTAAAACGATAGTTGCTTGTCCTAGTCCTTTCATCATCAGTTTATTGGTGATGTTGTAAGGAGGCAGATTCAGATGCTTTTGTAATCCTTTACAGAATCCTCTTGCATCAGTTGCGTTGCCATTGCTATCATACAGCGGAATTCTGACTTGTTCGAAAAGCATCATGTTTTCTGTTGCATCCGAAGTGTTGAATCTTCCTTTAACTGTATTCATTTTCAGCCAATCCTCAATATGTGCCCCTAGTTCTTTCCCACCATACTCTTTTTCAAGGTCGCCATCCCATGAATCAAATTTTTTAACACGAATGATAATTTCTCTTCCATTATCAAACATGTCATTGAAATGCATCTGAAGTTGGCTATTGAAATTGTCGAGATGCGCCAATACTGCTTCTTGTAAAAGAACGGGCAATACTGCTGTAAAAGATGGATTTCCGGTTCCTGATGCTCCGGCAATTTGTTTATCCGTGTAGGCATCTAATCCTTGAAGATTAAAGGTTATTGATTTTTTAGGACCAACCTGATTTACCATCCATGTTACCTGCATCCAGATATCTGCTTTTGCAGTCTTCTTTAATTTATCAACAGGGGTTTCGCTAAGGCTGGCACCACTCTTGCTCTCGAGCATCGAATTTTCAGCAGATTCTCCCTCTAATGACTTTAATGCAGATTCAAGGTTCTTCAATGGGAATCCTCGTTCAACCATCATCTCATTAATTTTGCTAATCACCATCAATAAATCAGGACTTTCCTGAACTGCTTTCTTATAATTCGGAATCTTTACTTTCGTTCCCTGATTGTCAAACTCATAAATATAACCATTCGTGATACACCATAGATCGCTGGGAACAACCATAATGGTAGGTTTTTTAGCTTGTGAAAAAGCAATAGTTGTGATGCCAACAATTAATGAAATTGTTATAGCTAGTTTTTTTAATATTTGTTTCATGATTTTGTAAATTAAATGGTTATGAAATTATTGAAGAATACCATCAGCAATCATTTTCTGTTTTAGTTCTATTCTTTGCACCTTTAATATAACGTTGTATGTTACGGTTGCCCGATCAGGAAATACTCTGTCTCTCGGTCTATCTTCTAATAGCCAGACATACTTCTGATATTCCCCTCCATCTGCAAAGAAATTATAGAAATACGATTCATATCTTTCTTGTGCATTTACCTCTGTAACGATAGGTTTGGGGTCGCAAACATTTTTACCTTCAATAATGCCTTTAAATAATATATCACGAACTACATTCTTTTTCGCTTGTTTAATTGCTTCAAATCTGTTTCTTCCGTTACCCCAAGTACTTAATTTTTGTGTGCCATCAGCATCAATACCCAGACACTCTGTTTTGTAGGTATAGTTTCCGGTAATTTCTGCTTTATGGTTGTAGTTTCTGTTAATCCCTCCCTGTTCCAGAGGGCATCCTGTAAGTACAAAAAACAATGCACCAATAATTGTAACTACGATTATCTTTTTCATGTTTTTAAGATTTAAAATCCACTACTGAGACTTTTAATGATACCTGCATCTTCCAGATCTTTTCGTAAGGCCGTGACATTAACGGATACAATTAAACCAATCTTATACTCTTTCCCCATTCTAATGATATCCTGTGCAGCAACAGCACCATCGTTTGTGATATTTACAAACTTCATATACTTTCCGCCATCACTGAAAAAAGGCTTGAAGAAATCCTGGTTTACCATTTCTACATTTGGATCAGGGCACAACGCTTTCTGACCGGGTATACCCTGGCTTCCGGTAAATCCTTTAAACATAATTCCGTGTACTGCATTTTTTTTAGATTGCTCAATGGCCGCATTCGGACTTGTTGAATACGACCATACTTTAATTAAGTACGTGCCCTGAACGCCTGTATTTACAGCTTCAATTTCGTACCTCCATGCTTGGGTATCTTTATCTTCTTGTCTCTGCTTTTTTCTCTGCGCCTGTGCTAAAACAGAAACCCCTATCATCAATATCAATATCAGATTTATTCTTAACGCCAGTGTTTTCATTTTGAGATGATTATTTGGTTAATAATTGTGTGAAGTGGTGTGATTTAAATTGTGATAACAACCAGATTAGGATTACTTGATTTGTCTGATCAACATACCGGAGTAATAATCTTTACCTCCTTTAAAAGTAGTGCGATCGAGAACTGGTTTTGATGCATCAGCAATAGTTGCAGGAGCATCAGTTGGACCATCACTGGCATTATATCTGTTATCCCAAATGAAATTTTTATCTACCGTTATTTTGCCTTTACTTACATATTTAGTGAGTCCTGTTTTCTCATCAATGGTTTGTTCGAATACCTCAAATTTTTCTCCACCTTCTAGACCCTCCTTCATGCCTATTTTTGCTGTTATCGGATTACCTGTATAGAGTGGAACTTTTGGCTTGAATACATCATATTTCTTCTGAAGCTTAGCAAAAACAGCATCAACATTTCTAATAGTAGCCAGCTCAATTATTTGATCTTCGGTTCTCTTTTCTTTTAATGAAAACAAAACAATGGACGCCGAGCCTTCGGTGCCTATATATTTAAGTTTAAATAGTTTTGTATTATCAAACGCCTCTTTCTTCTTTGGATCAATATTGTTTTTATCCATCCATAAATCATTATAAAATACAGCAGCTATCGAATCATTCCACACCAGTTGATATAAAAAAGATGTTGTCAGAACTGTATAACCTTCTTTTGTTTTTTCATATGTTTTATCAGCAGCATCAAGTGCCATTTTTTTGAAAAATTCGTTTCCAATCTTAGCAGCGTTTCCTTTTGCTACATCTCTTATTTTGGATGCCGCAATTTCATTGCTAAGAAAGTTTAATTTAGATACAACTACAAAGGTGTTGTTTATCAGCTCTTCACCTGCATCTGCTAAAGAAGCAACACCTCTTGCTGAGCTTTTTCCAATGTTTGCCTCCATCTCTGATGCATTATAATAACCTCGTTCACCGATAAGGTTCATGTCAAAGGAACCATCTGGCTTTCGACTATACCATTTTGCTACTAGTAGGTTGGCTACTTTTGCATCATTTAAAAATTTATTAATGCTGATGGGTAAATCATTTGCATCAGGATCAACAATTCCTTTTGTTGCTACAGCAATATTAAATGAACTTTGCATTTGTGCTGCTGCCTCATGGTTTTTTTGATCCCGCTCACTACGTTCGGATGCTAAAACAGGATACTTTTTCGGGTCAAACGACTCAGCGCTTATTGAATGATCATTGTAATTGTTAGGGAAAGGAGCTTTGTTATAAGCTTTTATCACAGTTTCTTTGCGTGGAAAATAGTCAGTCTCAACGAGTATTGTATGCAGTGAACTTCGACGATACTTCACTTCAAGTGAACCATCCTTAGACTGTGCTTTTGTTGATACTATAAATCCAATAGTAGCAATAGCAATAAAGAAATTTTTTTTCATTTTTCTCATAGGATTAGTTTTACGTGCAGAAAAGGCTATTGGTAAGTAACTTCATTTTATACACCTATGTTAGCCACGTTCATATATATGAATGTTCCTGACTACATGGAAATTTAAATTATACAAATGCTATGACAAGTAAGAATTGTCAATCTATTTTCATAGTCGTCCATTTGTACATTAGGTCAAGGTTCAGCTGTTGTTGCTTTGAATCTTCTTTTAACGGCTTTTCATATTTTGAACAGCTTTTAAAAGTCCCCCCTGATTCAAAAACTTAACTTTTAGGATGAATACTTTGTAAAGATAACTTTATTTATATTTAAAAGCAAGTGATATGCTGCTTATTATATGCCTGTACTTTGTTTTTTTACTAAATATTTTAAATTTAGAAAAAAAGATTGATTATCTCTATATGTATAAAAGAGTAAACCATAAATTTGACTTATAACTTATTAAATAACTGTTTAAAAAGATTCTAAATAAAGATTCTTACGGTCAACCAATACTAGTTTAGTTTCTACTTAAACAGTGTTTCATTTATTTGCCTAATAAAAGAACATTAGTCGGCTTGTCTACTCTTAAGATGGATTCATTTTATTTTCTTCGTGAAAGAAGAATTAATTCAAAGTAGAAAAATATAGCGGATTTACATAAATGAAGCATGGTCTTATTTTCTATAACTATAGAATTCCAGTGTATCCTACTAAAGGACCAATTGTTTTGCGAAGTAATAATTCTGTGAATCCTTCTTTTACAAAATTCTCTAATTCTCCAATTTGTTTGAACCCAAATTCTGTATAGAGTTTTATAGCTCCCTTGTTAAATGAAGAAACACAAATAAAGATATTGGGCGAAATCATAAGGATCCTCTTCTCACAGTATTGTAGCAATTTTTTCCCTATGCCTTTCCCTCTGTATGCTTCACTAATACAAATTGTTTGAATATAACCTTTAAACGTTCCACCCATTTGGAGGATTACGAAACCGGTTATTTCTTTATTTGTTAAGACTACATATATCTCTTTTAAATCACCTTCAAAAGCTTTGATGCACTGATCGTAATTCATTCCTAACGTTATCCATGGATCAGACTTTGCCATCATTATTGCACAAGCAATAAAATCTTGCGGATCAGTAGTCTGGATTATTGTTGTTTTATTTTCAGATTTCATGACGATCGTTTTTTGATAATAAACAGAAACAATACAGTCAGTAATGCATTTACAAAAATATTCATAAACCCAAAATCAAAGTGATAGGCTCGAATGAAATATTCATTCAGTAACCATGTGACAAATGCTGCTCCGACACAAGCAACCGGAACAAACTTCTCTTTCATTTTTATTTTCGAAAACAGTCCGGTCATATACAATCCCAAAATCGGACCATAAGTATAACCGGCTATTTTGAAGATAGTGTTGATAATGGCTCCCTGACTATTCCAAAACGACATTACAATAAGGAACATCACAACGTTTACACCAAATAGTACATGATTTTTTATTTTCTTTTTATTTTCATTTGGTTTATTTTCGATATCCATGAAATCATAGCTAAAAGCTGTTGTTAAGGCAGCTATACATGAATCGATGCTTGCAAAGGTTGAAGCGATTACGCCTATTAAAAAGGCTATTACACCTATTTGTCCGAAATAATTCAATGTGAGTAATGGATAAAGTCCGTCTGTGTTTACAAATTTTCCGTTTTGGGTCGCTAATTTAATTCCATGCCGTTCTGCATATAAATAAATCAGTACACCAAGACCTAAAAACAGGGTTTGCGCGAATGCAATAAAAAAACTGAAGGTTAATACGTTTTTCTTAGCATCTTTTGCATTCTTAACGGTAAGTGTTTTTTGCATCATACTCTGGTCGAGACCTACCAATGCTACTGTAATTAAAAGTCCCGATATAAATTGTTTAAAAAAGTTAGATCCTGAATCTATATTCCAGTCGAATACTTTAGCATATGGATGATGAGCTATGGTTGTAGCCATCTCAGAAAATGATAGTCCCAATGAGTTTTTAATGGTAATAATGGAAATGACAATAACGGTTATCAGAAACAGCGATTGCAATGCATCTGTCCATACAATAGTTTTGATACCCGATTTATTGGTATAGAGCCATATCAGAATTAAGACGATTATGATTGTTATAAAATAGGGGATGTGTAATGCATCGAAAAAGGCATATTGTAAAATTTTAATAGACAATAATAACCGCAGTGCTGCTCCAAAAGATTGAGAGACAAGGAAAAAAAGTGATCCGGTTTTATAGGTTACGTTTCCAAAACGAATATTTAAATATGAGTAGATGGAAACCAGTTTCAGTTTGTAATAGATAGGGGTTAATACAAAAGCAATGAAGAGGTACCCAACAATGGTTCCAAGGATAAACTGAAAATAGTAAAGATTATTATTACCAACATTGCCAGGAATTGAAACCAGTGATACTGCAGAAATCCCGGAACCTATCATCCCGAAAGCAACCAGAAACCATGGCGATTTCTTATCCCCATCAAAAAAAGTAGTATTCTTGATATTTCGTGATGTGAAATGCGAAATAAACATCAGAATAGAGAAATATGCAAGGATGATAACCAGGAGTAGAGAAGCACTCATCTTTTGATTTTTGATGACTATTTGAAAAAAGTTGATGCCAAATGTAGCGAAAAAGTTGAATAAATAAATTTACAGCTCCTTGTAATGCGAAATAGTAATGAATAGTTATTAACTTTGAGTGTTGGAGTTATTGATCAACGGTAATACGATCTGTCACAGGCTTTTTTTCTATTTCAATCGTTGTTTTTATGGGAATAAAATCACTACTAAGCAGGCCATTTGCACATTGGATTGCAGGTCAGATTAAACATAATGTGGCACACCCGATTGTGTGCCAGCAAAAGATCTTTGCCTGCATCATTGAAAAGGGTAAAAACACTCAGTTTGGGATGGCTCATGATTTTCAGAATATTAAATCCTATTCTGATTTTCAGAAAAAAGTGCCTGTTGTTGATTACGAAGAACTCAAACCATGGATAGACCGGGTTGTGGCAGGTGAAAAAAATGTTCTTTGGCCTGGATTACCAATTTATCTCGCTAAAACGTCAGGTACTACTTCTGGTATTAAATATATTCCTATTTCCAGTGATTCAATTCATAATCATATTGATACAGCTAGAAATGCGCTTCTTTACTATATAGATGCTACTGGTAACAGCAAGTTTACCGATCATAAAATGATCTTTTTGCAAGGAAGTCCGGTACTTGAAAAGCATGGCGCAATCGATTCGGGAAGACTTTCTGGAATTGCTGCTCATTATGTACCCGGATATCTTCAGAAAAACCGACTTCCCTCGTGGGAAACCAACTGTATTGAAGATTGGGAAACGAAGGTTAATAGAATAGTTGACGAGACCATTACACAAAGAATGTCAGTGATTAGCGGCATCCCTTCGTGGCTTAGAATGTATTTTGAGAAATTAGTTGAAAGAGCCGGAAAACCGGTAGGAGAGATCTTCCCCGATTTACAATTGCTTGTTTTCGGTGGTGTAAATTTTGGACCTT
>Ga0224522_1000596_pt1 | contig 11416 bp, 8 predicted proteins | sample CFST25metaG_FD_182733 | JGI IMG/M metagenome (GOLD analysis project Ga0224522, IMG submission 182733) | Peat soil microbial communities from Stordalen Mire, Sweden - C.F.S.T25 | ecosystem: Environmental > Terrestrial > Soil > Wetlands > Peat | place: Sweden: Norrbotten County, Stordalen Mire...
CATACCGCTGGAAAGTGTTGTGGGCGTGCCGTTGCAGACTGCCCCGCCGTCATCGAGCGAAAGTCCGCGCTCGATGCAATCGCGAATAAGCACTGATGAAAATATCAGATTGCACGTCTGCCTGTGAGCGGACATAACGTAGTTCCAGTATCTCTGCCAGTTGCGGATTGAATTTCGCAGATGAAATTTATATGCAGTATAAAGTTCTTCGTAGCTCGCCGGAATTTTTGTTTCGTCGAACTGAATTCCCGTCCGAGGGTCTTTGCCGCCGTTCATAGCGAGTTCGAAAAGTTTCCCGTGATTTATAAATCCTGCCTGCACCACACCATAGCTCATACCTTCCATAGTCGGCTCGGTGCATCCACCCATAGCGGCATATTTGCGAATCATCGGCACGGGAAGATTCGATTTCTGAAGTTCGTGCTGTATAAAAACTTTCAGGTTGAACCACGCGGGGAAACCGCATCCCGTCTTCACGCACTCAATAGCTTTGAGCAGAAATTCTTCGCTGAGAGAATCGTCATACCAAATGGAAAGCGTCGGCTGAGTTGTCTGGCAGTTTATTGCAGACTGAAGTATTAAAACAGAAAGTTCGTTATCACCGCGCTTGCCTTTTTCATCCAGTCCTCCGAGAATCATATTCTGGAAAAGATTTCCCGAGCCGAGTCCCGCCCAGGAGAAAGATGCAACGTATTCTATTTCAGTCATCTTTACGCGGAGGATTTCGAGGAGCTCGAGAACTTCAGCGTCCGTAATTGTGCCTGCGTCTTTATCCATTTTATAAAATGGATACATATATCGGTCGAAGCGTCCGGGTGAATAGCCGAGGTGCGCGCCTTCTATGTGTCCGGCGAGGTATATGAACCAGTACGCCTGCATTGCATCGCGGAAGTTACGTGGAGGATTTGCGGGAACGTATTTGCATCTTTCGGCAATTTCCAATAATTCCTTTTTTCTCTTCTCATCTTTTTCAGTCAGGGCAAGCTCTTCTGCTTTCGCGGCGTAGTTATTCGCCCATTTTATTGTAGCCTCGAGCGTCCTTATTCCAGCGCGCCAGAAATAAATTTTTTCGGCTGATTTATAATCGGTTACTTCGGCAGAGTTAATTTTATTTTGCAGTCTTTCGATTATTCCGTTCAATCCCTGCGAAAGCGCAGTTTCAAAATCAAGCACGTATCTGCCTTCGGGAGCGGGGTCGTGGGGAGCGGTGTAAAGTCCCGCCTGCCAGCCCTTATCGATATATTCAGCCTGCTCGAAAACCCTTTTCCAGAGCGCATCGCCGACATCCTGCATGCTTTTGCCGAGGAAATATTCGGCGGATTCTTTCAGTGCGTGCTTATCTTCTTTCGAGATTAAATATTTTTTGCAGAAAAATTCGAAGTCGCCTGATTTCGCAATCTCTTTTGCCTTTGCAATTCCGCCGCCCTGTCCGATATCGGTAACGGCATCCTGAGCTTCGGCTTCTTCGTTTTTGAATTCACGCAAGATGTAGCGCGAAGCATAATTGCAGTAAGGGATTGCACCGCGGACATAGCGGGTTTTGTTGCCTGCGAAAAGCTCGCCCTCGCGGATAACGGGAGTGAGATTTTCCAATGCGTAAGAGTGGCATTCGGCACGCCGCTCGAACTGGTTGAAGCCGTCGGTCTTCGAGTGGGCTTCGGTGTAATATTTAATGTACTCCGAATCGATGAAAAGCGGCTCGGAGAGATACCTGTCTCTAATTTTTTTTACTCTTTCTGTAGAGGGATTAGAAATAACTTCTTTTGTACTAAATTCCATATAATTTTATTTAAACTTTTTCACCACTGAGGACACAAAATAATTAATAATTAGTAATTATTAATTAATAAAAGCAATATAATTGAAATAGTAAAGATAAAAAATGGAGGAAAAGAGCTTTCACCACTAAGGCACGAAGGACACAAAGGTTTTTTATCGTTTTTCCTTAGTGATCTTCGTGGTTAAAGCTTTTAAAAGTGAAAAAAAAGTGTATCACTTTTGTATCACATTTGTATCACTTGTGCAAAAACAGGCAGAAATCGAAGGTTTTGGGCTGTTGTAACAAAGTGAATAAAAAAAAACGTTACAATGTTACAAAAAGTCCGTAATACCTATATTTATATACAAGATACGCTGTAACGCGTGTTACAAAAATGTTACCGCTGTTACACGGGGTCAAAAGAGACACAGCCGAAGGTCGGATTTTTAAAAGAACGAAATATACCATATTAATATATGGTGTAGAGGATTGAAAAACAAGGGGAAAAGAGCAATAGAACACAGATAACGCAGGTGAAACAGATAAGAGTGGATAGAGCTTAAAGAATTTGGTTGTGTCGGGAGTCCCTTGAAGAGAAGGAGACTACGCGACACAGGGGAAAAAAACCACGTCAGTGGTTTTTTGTTAATAGGAAATGAAATACAAAGAAAGAACAACCACGATAGTGGCTGCCCGGCAGAATAATTTTTTTATATGATTTAAATTAAGGGGAAACCACTGACGTGGTTTTATATGTTTTTGAATTCTATTCTATTAACAGGAAACCGCGAATGCGGTTTTTAGAACTTTTTATCAGGAGGTAAAAGAGTCTGCCACGGCGGTCACCACGGCGACCTCAAAAATCGAGGATGCAGAGAGCGCATGTGTAGAGTTATAGAGTAAGAGTTGAGGTTTTATATATCCTTTTGTTTTCTGATATAGCCGAAATAGAAGGATAGTAAAAACAGTGCAAAGTGCAGGAAGCCGCGGATTTTAAGAAATCCGGGTGACATATTTAATCCCAAAACAGGGACTGCGATATTATAATATGCCAAATACCAGCTTGCGCCTGCGGTTACAAAGAAAGCACCGGAAAGGAATTTGCAAACATCCCTGAATATATTTTGTTTATTCATTTTTGTTTTTTATCGATTGAATTTAATCTGAATAATATACCTGTATTAAAATGTAAAATAAATGGAGGAAGAAAGAACAGTGTGTAGAGTCTGTTGAGTCTATAGAGTCTTTTGAGTTAGAGACTTAGTTTCTTCGTGTTTTAGTGGTGAAATGCACTAAAAAAAATCCCGGGTGAACTCTTCAAAAACACCCGGGATTGCGTGACAGTTATTATGAAAAAAAAATGCTCTTTTAAGAAGTCAGAATTCAGTAGTCAGAATTCAGAATAAGAACGATAGAACAACATTATTCAGTATTCAGTATTGTTATGTTAAGAACGGGATCCCGTGCAAGAACATCACGGGATGACAATATTGTGTCAAATTATTTTACTATTTTTTACTTGCGGCGGCGAGCTGGATTTTTTCGGTCGCCGTATTTATCTTTTCCGTTAATTCAAATCCGTAAGTCGGATTCAGGTATATTGCTTTTTTTAAATCGTTTACTGCGTCCTGATAATTGCCGGTATTGAAGTAAACAAGTCCGCGGTATTTATATGCAACGGGATTCTTAGCATTCAGCTCCATATAGTGATTCAAATCCGCAAGGGCTTTATCATACTGCTTCAGGTTGAAGTACGAAATTCCTCTTTCGCAGTATGCATTAGCAAGCTCGGGATTCAGTCCTAACGCATAATCAAGGTCTTCAAGAGCTTTTGCAAAAAGTCCCTGTTCATTATAAAGTTCTGCTCTTCCAATATAGGATACCGGGTTTTCAGGGTCATATTTTATGGCATCATTGAAATCCTGAAGCGTGGCACCATACTTTTTTGATTCCTTATTATAGCCGGCGCGCTTGAAATACGATTCGGCATCACCGGGATTCAGGCTGATTGATTTCGTAATATTGGTAATTGCAAGGTCAAGCTGTTTTGTTTCGGCGTAAACATCGCTGATGCCGGAATAAGCCGAAGAATAGTCGGGATTTAGCTTGAGGACATATTTAAAATCGTTTAAAGCGGCATCGTACTGCTTTAGGCCCTCATAGCAAAGTCCTCGGTCGTATATAGCATCGACATCATCCGGCTGGAGTTCAAGCCCCTTGCTGAAGTCGGCTATGGCATTTTTGTAATCGAACATTTCGTAATAAACATTTCCTCTATTAATATATGCTGCTGCGTCGGTTGGGTCGAGTTCAATTGATTTTGAGAAGTCCTGAATAGCGTAACCGTGGAAGCCAAGCTCGAGATATGCGCATCCTCTATTAAAATAAGCCTCTGTAAATTCTGCATTTAATTCAATAGCCTTATCAAAATTCGTAATTGCTTCCTGGTAACGGGAATCCATCATTTTGCGGTTTCCAACTTCGAGGAAAAAAATCCCTTTCTGGGAAAAAGCTGTTCCCGTAAGGGAAAAAACCATTACTACTATAAAAACATAGGCATTAAAGCGTTTCATTGTAGTTTGTTTTAGTTTAGTATAAAAATTATAATAAGAATAACATAGTTAACATATCTTAATTATAATTTAATTTAGATAAACATAATAACTATTATATTAATATGCAAGTTATTTTTTCGAGTTTATAAAAATATTTTTTGGGGGTAAATTTCAGGTGCTTTATAGTGTAAAAAGTCAGTGCAGAAGAGCAGTACACGAAGAAGCACAAAGGGTAATGAAGGATGCACGAATGAAACTAAAGTATTATAATGTTTCAATGTTCCCAATCAGGGGATTGGGAACATTGGTAGAAGAGTAAATATGAAGTATAAATTATAAATAATATTTTTTTGCTAATTATTATTTACTAATTATTATTTGTATCCTACAGCGGGATACCCGACCCAGTGACGGATATTTGCGGGAGCAGTAACTCCCATTCCGATATCAGACACGGGAATGTGAGGATGGTCAAGGCTTGTGGCGTATCCGACAAGCGTACCGGTTAATTTTATATCAAATAATTTCTGCAGGTAAAAAGATGTTAGCAATCCGAACGGAACGGAATACCTTCCGCACCAAGTCCATTTATAGTCTTTGAAATTATTATCATCTACTGTATAACCCACAAACTTTTTTATTTTATCCTGCTGAACATTTCCTGCAAGGCAGTTATCAATTATTTCGTGCTCGTGTCCGACTGCTTTCTGATATCCGATTGTATCCGAGCCGTAGGGAGCATAATTTTTTCCGCCCCAGTCCTCATCACCGTAGTGAACTGCATCGGAAGAAATTACTATGGAGAAATCTTTTCCCCATTTCATGTTTTTTTCATTAACGGCAGAGAATATAGCATTGGCAAGGGGTTCAGCGATTTCGTTCATTTTATCATAAGCCATATAAGGAACAAGTATGCTGACGATTTCCACGTCGCGGTTATAATACTGGAGGAAGGGAATAATTGCTTCGGTTGAATGTTCGAGTGCCTGCATTGAATCGTGAACGATGTAAGTATCTTCCGGAAGTTTTGAAATTATTTCTTCGCGAAGCGATGAGACAGGAACATTTCCGTAAGGCATTTTCCAGTTTGGATATGAATCAAATATAATTTTATTTTCGAGATTGAATAATTTTGCCTTGTGGCAAACCCCGATAAGAATTACAGTTTTAGCTTTTACATTAAAAAGCAATTCGGGATACAGATAACCGACATAAGTATAATCATCGTGAGGGGAAATTGCGACTTTCCACATCAGCGGCCCTTCAACCCCGGGATAAAACTCTTCTTTTGCTTCCATTGTTTTAAGTACACGCTGCATCAGTTCATCCATCTGCGCGGGTTTAGTTGCAAAGCCAACGGAATCAACGGGTTGGCGGGTTTTGATTTCCTGGGAAAAAGAAATATTGGCAAGGAAAAATATAAATATAAAAAAATAAAAAATCCTTTTCATTTTTTTTATTAATATACTTTTTTTAACATAATTATTAAATAACAAACTATTAGAGCTTTAACCGCAAAGGAACGCAATGGACACGCAAAGGAGAGCTTAAGAGAAATTATGAATTCTGAATTATGAATCATAAATGTTTACTAAAACTTCTGAATACTGACTTCCGGATTCTGAATTCTGCTTTAATTACATTCTCCAGAGGTACTGGAATTTCAGGAAGAACTGGCGTCCCGAAAGGACATAGCGTGCAATTCCCATTGAGTTATCAATATTATCGTAATTATAAGTAGAGCCGATATAGAATATTGTGAAAGGATTCAGTTTATAGCTGAAGAGCGGGTCAAGATTAAAATTCTGTGAAAACAAGTCATACTGGGTGATAAGGCGAAGAGATATGTTTTTATTAAACTGGTATGTCGATTTATTTCTGAATATATATCCCGCATAAACTTTTTCCCCTCCGTAGCTTTTTGCAACTTCATAATAATTCCAGTCATTTTCAAGCACGAGCCTGTCGAAAAGTTTAATTGTCTGCCAAAGCTCAAGATTATATCCCCATCCTATATAGGGATTTGTTTCATCACGGACAATAAATTTTCCCAATGCCAGATACGCACCGCCTGTGAGGTTATCGAATGTATTAACGTTCAGATTAAGATTAAATCTGTGAGCGCCCTGATGATAGACACCTCCGTATTGTTCGTTATTGACCAAATACAGCTGGGAGTACAGGTATATCTGTTTGGCAAATGAAATATTAATCTGGGGTCCGACAAACAGCTCTCTCATCCTGCCGTCATAATCGTGTCTTACCATTGCATAAAATCCCGGTTCAATCCTGTTTATAAGTTTAGTTTCCGGATTAAAAGTATACACCTGGCTTGTGCTGAACCTGCCGAAATTATTTGTTGTTATGTACCCGTCGTCACGTCTTGCAACGGGTGATGCATTACCGTAATCAAATGAAAAGTTCCAGTGTCTAGCACTGCGGGCAAAGGATGCGGAGCCGCCTAATCCCGAATAGCTTTCACCGTCAAGTGCAGAAGTATATTTTCCGTTATAAAATTTACTTGTATCGTAGTAATCGGGGTAGTTGATTTCTTTTGTAATATATTTTGTAAACTGAAACGTAAAGGAATAATTCTGCAGAAATCTGTAATTCCCGTCAACAGCGAAAACGCGATTATAGCCGTCGACATCCAGAAATTTATTATTGTCTTTGCTTACTTCCCTGTCGGTATAGATAAATCCGATATATGAATCATCTTTACCAAGACTTTTTTTTATGCGAAGGATATTCGAAAGTGATTTTCTATTTGTAAACAGTGTAACGCTTTTTTCTTCGAACGGTAAAATAAACGGTGAGTTCCTGTCATAGGCCGATATAAAACCGATATCATACGAACCTATTTTACCGGTCATTTTGAATGCAGAGAGCGGGTTGTTAATTGCCCTTGTATAAACTAATGTAGATGGCGAATTGAACATGGCATTTCCTTCTATAAAGAAAGGCCTCTTTTCCGTGTAATACAGTGCGTAAGGATTATTCACGTCTATCTGTGCGGCATCCGATTCAACCTGTGAAAAATCCGGATTAAGAGTAAAGTCCGCAGTGAGGTTAGAAGTAATTCCGTATCTTAAATTTATGCCGACCTGTCCTTTTATTTTTTCATTATCAAATTTTGAATCTGAGTTTGCATTATCGGATATTGCGCCTGACTGGGAGCTCAGAGCATAAGGCAATACTTCGAGATTATTTCCTGCTTTAATGTTTTTAATTCCTTTTAATACAGCATAATGGGTAAAGAGTGTCGGGTCATCTCTGGAAATAGGCACCCAGAAATACTGGTAGCGGTTTTCACGGGGTCTTGTTCTGATTAGATGGAATCTCCATTCCTGTGATTCCTTATTTGGGAATCTGAGTGTTTTAAATGGTATTACAAATTCCGCAGTCCATTTATCTTTATATATTTTAGCAGCTGAATACCAGACTGCGTCGTAAGTTGCGTCTTCATTGCCCGGAGCAGTCCACATAAGGTCTCCCTGAATACCGAGAGGATTTGTAAATATTTCATATGCCTGTTTACCTTCGTTGTAAGTATCCATAATAAATCCAACCCAGTCATCGCTGAACATTTTATCCCTGTCTGCAAGAGTTTTTCTAAGTTTGCTCATATCATTTTCATGACATATAAAGCCAAGATAGAGATTATCGTTATCATAGAACATCATAACTTCTGTTTCAACTTCGGGTTTGGCTTTTTCGTGCGGTTCGACTTCGCAAAAATTTCCGAGGTGCGGTAATTTTTTCCAGATAGGTTCGTCAAGTGCCCCGTCAATTTTGATATTTGCATCTTCATACTTATTGATAACGATATCAAGATTTGTATTTACTTTGAACAAAGAAGTGTCACCGGCTGAAAAACCGAATGCTATGTTAGCGATAAATACGGAAATAAGTAAATATACTCTCATATTGGGTAGACGAAAAAAATATATAAAATGTTACAAATTGATTAAAAGAATTTTACGATTTGTAGTCCTGTGCATCTGCGAGTCTTGCGGCGCGGTCCGCGGTTTTTAATTTATCTATTATTTCCTCAATATCTCCTTCCATCACATCACTGAGATTATAGAGTGTTAATCCGATTCTGTGATCGGTCAGTCGGTTTTGCGGAAAATTGTATGTTCTGATTTTATCGCTCCTGTCGCCTGATTTCACCATTTGTTTTCTTTTATCAGAAACTTCCTTATCGCGTTTCTCGAGTTCGAGTTCATACAATCTGGAGCGCAGAACCTTCATGGCTTTCAGTTTATTTTTCAACTGAGAGCGCTCATCCTGGCACTGCACGACACTGCCAGTCGGAATGTGAGTAATTCTTATTGCTGTTTCCACTTTATTGACATTTTGCCCTCCTGCGCCGCCGGAACGAAAGACATCTATTTTCAGGTCATTTTCGTTTATCTCAACATCGAAATCTTCCGCTTCGGGCAGCACGGCAACCGATGCGGCAGATGTATGCACCCTGCCGTTTGCTTCAGTTTTGGGTACGCGCTGAACGCGGTGAACACCGCTTTCATATTTCAGTTCGCCGTAAGCACCTTTGGTTACGACGTTAATAACTGCTTCCTTAAGTCCTCCGGGAATTGCGGATTCGTTAAAATCTATAAGTTCGACCTTCCATCCCTTAGTTTCAAAATACCTGTTATACATTCTGAAAAGCTCCGCGGCAAAAAGCGATGCTTCGTCTCCTCCGGTGCCTGCACGGATTTCGAGAATTGCATTCTTATCATCGTTAGGGTCTTTGGGAACAAGAAGCTCCTTTATTCTGGATTCGAGTTCACTGCGTTTTAATTCAAGAGATTCCATTTCTTCTTTTGCGAGTTCTTTCATTTCGGGATCAGGACTTTCATAAAGCAATTTCCTGTTTTCCTCAATACTCTTTTCTGTTTCGAGATATGAATCGTAAGATACTACAATATCAGTTAAATCGGAATATTCTTTGGACAGTTTTCTGAATTCTTTCTGGTCATTTATAGTTTCAAGCTTAGCCAGCAATTCTGCAATTTCGTGATATCTCTCTTTTACTTTTTCGAGTTTTTGAAACATCTTTTCCTTTTAATTTAGTGCAATTTAACAAATATGAACCTCATAATATATTTAAAAATAAATGGATTTATTAAAGAGAATTCAGAAGTCAGGAGTCAGAAGTCAGTAGAAGAGCGGGAATTTTATAAAGTTATAAGGTTATAAGGTTATAAAATCAGGAAGCTAAAAATAAACTGACTTTTTTCCATTTTCTGAATTTTAAATTCTTTATTTGAATTCTGAATTCTGTTTTCATTTTACAGATTCCTCAGAATCCAATAGAGTACAACTATAAACAGAACGGGATAGAATACAGCTTTTGAATGCGGAAGATGCGGAAAGGGTTTACCCAATAACAGGACAGAAAATTCCGAAAGTAAATAATACGTGCCAACGGGAACGACGGCTGCCAGGAGCAAATTGAATTTCAGGGCTCCGATAATATTTCCGTGAAGGAGCAGGTGCATTCCTCTCATTCCTCCGCAGCCGGGACAGAGTTTTCCTGTCAGAAGATACAAATAGCAAGTCGGGTAATAAGTATACTCGGCCGGATTAAGAAGATAAAGAGTCAAAATACAAACGGCTGCGATAAAAATAATCGCAGCCGCTTTGATTTTTCTATTTTCAAAAATCTTAGAATACTTCAAATCTTATGCCTGTGGTTTTGGTGCAGCTGAAGGTCCGACATAAGTTGCAGAACCGAAGCCGAGCATCGGGTAAAATATTATCGGAAGAATTATCAAACCGATTCCGAATCCGATATCTTTTCCGAATGATTTTGCAAGGTCAAGCGAAATAATTATTGCAGCAATCGGAGCGCAGATAAGATAGATTAAGATCCACCACATCGGTCTTCCTACGATTTCGAGCAATATGATTACATTGTAAATCGGGACAATAGCTGCCCAACCGGGTTTCCCGGCTTTTACAAAAATCTTCCACAATCCGGCAATCATCACAACAAGTATGATGGCATATATTAAGAACATAATAATACCGACGATTGCAGCAGCTCCCCCGCTTACGTCATGGTCACGCTGTAAAAACAAAAAAGATAAAATAGATAGTAACATGTTTACTCCTGCTTTAAATTTAATAATTATTTTTTAATACAGAACTGTTAATTTAAAATTATTTTACGAGATTAAATTTTTCTCCGAACTGACCGAATAAAGGAATAGGAGTTATCTTCCCGCCAAACGAATTTATAATGCCTATAATTCCGAAAACCCAGGCAAGCAGAACAAGCAAATACAAAACAGCTCCGACACATACGATCGAGCCAATTGTACCTGCAACCCAGCCTATAAGGGAAATTATATACAGAACAATAGCCTGTTCGGTATGATACATTGTAAATTTATTTTTTTTCATATCTTCGACTACAAGAGGAATGATAAAAAGCGGTAAGCCGACTATAACGCTTAAATAAGAAACAAAAGCCATTGTTTTTCCGGCTTCAATTTCTTCAGGTGGGATATTTAGAACTCTGGTACTTTCTGCCATAGTAATTTTCCTTCTATTATTTAATTAAAAACTTCTGAAAAATAATACTTTCTTCAAGAAACCGGAAGTAACAGTTTTCAGAAGTCCTCAACAAAAATGTTTTAGCTTACCTCTATCTGAATATTGCTTTAATACTGCCCCAGGTATTTTTAATTCCTGAAATTGCATGAACAACCGATATTGTATTTGAATATGTATAACTCCCGTTCGGCTGAACACATTTTAACCTGTAAAAATAGATAGATGAACCTTCATTCGGACTGAAATTTACAGAATTATCCTGATAAGAATAATAGGAATTATTGCCTGTGGCATTAACGGATTTTATAAAAATAAAGTTATCGGGATTTGTAGCGCTTCTCTCTATCTCAAATCTGGCCGTGCCTCCTTCATCATTGGTTTTCCATTCAATCAAGACACCGTCAGAATTTGTTTTTGCGGTAAAATATTGCAGGCTTAAACTCGCAAAGAGAATTCCCGTAAAGGCAGATAAAACAATAATAATATAACCAAATAGTAGAGTTTTTTTCATAATAACTAAATTCTTGGCTAAATA
>Ga0224522_1000601_pt1 | contig 11386 bp, 10 predicted proteins | sample CFST25metaG_FD_182733 | JGI IMG/M metagenome (GOLD analysis project Ga0224522, IMG submission 182733) | Peat soil microbial communities from Stordalen Mire, Sweden - C.F.S.T25 | ecosystem: Environmental > Terrestrial > Soil > Wetlands > Peat | place: Sweden: Norrbotten County, Stordalen Mire...
GTTTATGACAGTAAGTTCATCTGCCAGAAGAGAATTCAGAACTGTAATTAATTTTGAGTTTCCTTTCATTTTTAATTTCCTTTCGTTATTATTTTTTTAAATTATCTGATTTATCTGATTTACTGACTTAAATTCTTAATATTTTATATTATAATTAAATTAACAGTTAATATGTTTTCATTTTAAGCAGTTACACTACTCTTCATCCAAATCACTGTGGTCGTCACCGCCCAGACTATAGTAATTATTTTCTTCATCTTCATTTCCGGAATTTTCCTGCGAATCATCCAGTTCAGAACCCGGAACATCAAGGTCGTTACCGGATTTATCATCATCAAAATCTTTTTCGTTTTTTTTGCCTGCTTTATCTTTTCCGATTGATTCCTTTGTTTTGGAAATATCCTCAGGATCAACATTCTTTTCTTCTTTATACTTCCCGTAAATATCTTCGTTTTCAGGATATACCGGGTATCCCGGTAGGTCCGCGTTATCTTCCTTATTTTCCTGATTAACAGGGAGTATCGATTTACTTTCTTTTTTCTTCATATATATTTTATTTCTTTAGAACATTTATTTAAAATATTTATACAACAATTTGTTTCTCAGCTTCCGGTTCCAGTTTCATTTCCAGTTTATTCTGATCAACTTTAATTAATTCAATTTCACATATTATTTTCACTTCCTCACCAACCAAAACACCGCCTGTTTCAATCAAGGAGTTCCAAACGAGCCCCCAGTCACTTCTGTTTAATTTTCCCGTAACTGTAAATCCTGCTTTTTCATTCCCCCACGGATCTTTTACTAATCCTCCGTAATGCACATTTAATTTTGTATTTTTAGTAATACCTTTCATTGTTAATTCACCCCATAATTCATGATTGCCATTTTTATCAGGTTCTCCGATGGTACCAGAGATGAATGAAATCTGGTCATGGTTTTTCACATCAAAGAAATCAACACTCTTTAAATGCTCATCACGCTTTTCATCACCGGTGCTTATTGAAGAAGCATCTATCCATAAATCAATTTCTGCGGTTGCAAAGTCATTACCGGATGTATAAATATTTGCATCAAATGTTTTGAACCCGCCTTTCACATTAGCAATCATTAAATGCTTTACTTTAAATTCTATTTCGCTGTGGGCCCGGTCTATTGACCATTTTGTTTCGTTTGTTTTGTTTTTCATTTTATTTTAATTGTTTTATAAAATTATGAAACTAAAATTTAATTAGATATAGTGCAGAAGGATGAAAGAGGAACTAATCCGCATGAATTAGTATATTATTATTTTCATGCATTATTAATCTGCAGTATTTTATATTCTTTATTTATTTATACATATTTTACAACTGCTCAACATTATTTATTCTTTTTTTCCGGAGGAGGATTTTCCTTCTTCGGTGACTGATTATTCTTCACCGGAGGCGGAGTATTCTTTACCGGAGGCGGAGTAGCTACTTTAGGAGTCTGGCTTACTTTCGGACTTGTATTCCCCGTTTTATTCGAAGTTCCTGTTTTATTCGAACTCCCCGGATTATAAGTGTTTCCCGTATTGTTTGTTTTTCCCGTCTTGTTAGTATTTACGTTATTATTATTATTTTCGGTTTTATTGGTATTTTCCTTCGGTGTTGTGTTTGTTTTATTATATGTTTCAGTGCTGTTATATGTTTTCGAGGTATTGTAATTTGTCACATTATTTACATCAGTCTTGGATTTGGGTTCAGTTGTCTTAGTCTTAGGATCAGTTGTTTTAGTTTTAGGATCAGTTGTTTTAGGATTGGGGTCGGTTGTCTTAATTTTAGTATTAGGGTCACTTGTTTTTGTTTTAGGGTCACTTGTTATTACTTTTTTTTGGAGATGCAAATCAGTTACTTCGTTCAAAGGTTTTTGCACAATTTTTTTGTTCTGGACTTTTTCAATTTCTTTTACATCGGGACCCGAATTAAATATTTTTTTCCCGTCCCTGTTAATATTAACATAAGGAGTTGAGTTATTAAGCACTTCATTTCTTGTATTTCCTGTTATTTCCGATGATTTTGTTATATGGTTTGTAAAATCATTCTTTCTTATAATCACCCAGCCATTTTCATTATAATGATGATTGGTGTTTGAAAATCTGTTATTGCTCCAGTGGTTTCTCGGAGAAATCGGGTACCAGCCTACATACCCGGAATTATTGCGCCAGTTAACCCACCCCGGTCCCCAGACTCTTCCCGGTGACCATACCCATCCGTAAGCATGCGAATACCACCATCTTCCGTAATGATAAGGACCCCATCCCCATGAATAATCCGATACCCATGTCCAGCCCCAGTCAGTCCATACCCATCTGCCATCGTTGTAAGGAGTCCATCCTTCATATCTGTATCTTGAATGCGGAACCCAGATATAATTGAAATAGATGTCGACATCTACGTCACTGCTTTCATCGACATCAGAATTATCAGGATCGATTTCGGAATTATCAATGCTTATGAAATCACCGTCATCAGATAATTCGTCCTGAAATGTTTCCAGACTTACAGGATCCGTGACAATTATTTCTTCAGGATTATAATTTTCATTTTCATTCCCGTTATTGATTTGTGCATTACCTTTTCTTGTATAACATAATAAGATTAATGATATTGACAGAAATAATATAACAGCTAATCGTATTTTCATTTTAATTTTCCTTAATTAAAAATTATCGGGCAGGCCCGTTTTTAAATTTAATTTATTTTACTGCTTTAAATAATTTACCGAGAGTTTGTTTATCGCTTTCCGAATAATAATACCCCTCTTTTTCAAGTTTTCCAATTCCTGTCATTCCTTCTTTAAGTCTTGGTTCAAGTACTTCAGCTCTGTTGAAATATTCGTTTAAATTAGAATTATCATTAATTTCAAGATATACCATTGAAGTGCCGAGCAATGCATCCCAGTTATTACTGTTTATACTTAAGCATCTTCCGTAATTTGTAAGCGCCGAATCGAAATTTTTTCTTTCATAATAGCAGTCACCTAAATAATCATAAGCCGTTTCATTATCAGGTTTAAGCACAACGGTTTTACTGAAATCTGATATTGCTTCATCGTAGTTTGCACTGATAAAATATACTGCACCTCTGTTGTAATAAGCTTCGGTAAGATCGGGATTTATTTCCAGTGCTTTATTATAATTTAATATAGCTTCGGAATAGTTTTTCGAACTGAATTCGGCATTGCCGAGATTAAGATAAGCAAAAGCATAAGCGGGATTTAACTGAATTGCCTTATTATAATCTACTATTGCACCGTCATAATCCTTTAAATAATATTTTGCCAATCCCATATTATTGTATGCCTCTGCATAATCGGGTTTAAGCTCAATTGCCTTTTTACAATCCGAAACCGAACCTGAATAATCCTGAATATATTGTCTGGTCAGTCCCCTGTTACTATATGCTTCTGCATAGTATTTTTTCAAATCAATTGCTTTGCTGAAATCTGAAATTGCACCATAATAGTCTTCTACATTAACTTTATTTAGTCCGCGGTTATTATAAGCTTCGGCATATTTTCGGTTTAATTCTATAGCTTTATTATAATCCATACCCGCATATGTATAATCTTTTAATTCATCTCTTGATAGCCCCCTGTTATTATATGCTTCCGGATAATCAGGTTTCAGTTCCAAAGCTTTCGAAAAATCTGCAATCGCGCCCTCTAAATCCATTAAATCATCTCTGGTTAAGCCCCTGTTGTTATATGCCTCTGCATAATCAGGTTTAAGTTCAATGGCTTTATTGTAATCATCAAGCGCATCTTTCGGATTCTGCAGATAATTTTTTGCCAGTGCCCTGTTATTATAAGCTTCGGCAAAGTCTGGTTTAAGTTCTAATGCTCTTGTGCAGTCACTGATGGCTCCTTTATAATCCTCAGAATTGATTTTAGCCACTGCACGGTTGTTATATGCTTCGGGATAATTATTTTTTAATTCGATTGCTTTGCTGTAATCCAGAATTGCACCTTCAAAATCATTAAAATAGTCCTTCAAAACACCCCTGTTGTTATAAGCCTCAGCATAATCGGTTTTTAATTGTATCGCTTTATTATAATCTTTCAACGCACCCTGAAAATCCTGCAAATTGCCTTTTGCCACACCTCTGCTGTTATAAGCTTCAGCGTAATCAGGGTTCAGTTCTATTACCATATTATAATCTGCTATTGAGCCGTGGAAATGGCGTAAATTATCTTTTGCTAATCCCCTGTTATAATATGCGTCAATAAAGTCCGGTTTCAAATCAACTGCACTATTATAATCGGAAATTGCTCCCTTAAAATCATCTGCATCATTTTTTGTGTTCCCGCTTTCAAAAAATTCTTCCGCTGTCTGGGATTTTAGCAAGCCTGTACCAAAGACAATTAATAAAACTGCGAAAAATAAAATTAATTTTTTCATTTAATATTTTTTTGTTGTTCTATAAATAATTTGAATTCTTAGTTAGTCTATCTTTAAAATTTGTTCTTTTTTATTTTTGAGAATTATCTTTTCAGTAATTCTTTTTACATCTTATTGCTTTTCAAATCAGACAAGTACTTACAATAAACTTACACAAACGTTTAAACCGTAAGCACTTCCCGTATACAGCGGCTGAACCTGAATTTGCTTAATGAGACCTTTGTCTTTAAATTTTAAATCCGATTTTTCCGTTTTTTCATGTTTATCGACTACCCATGTGCCTATATAAAATCCAAATGCCGCTCCTATTAAACAGTCTGATGTCCAGTGCCAGTCCTGATAAACTCTGGATGTCATAGTAAGAACAGCAGGAACATACACTAAGACTTTTAACCATAAAGGCTTGATATTTCTTGAAAGAACTGTTGAAATTACAAATGCAGCGGTAGAATGTCCTCCCGGCATCGAATGATAATCCTCTTTAAACGGACTGTAAAAGGGGCGGTATTTTCCTGCACCCAGATTTAAATTCGGTCTGGCCCTGCCGATTGCAAACTTTAATGCGTAATTAATTCCTCCTGCATAAAGTGATGCCTGCCCGATTTCATATGCAATTTTCCTTGCAGTTATATCTTTTGCTATCACCGAATACAAACCAAATCCCATAAAGAAAGCAACCGGAGAATATAATTCACCGTACATTCTTCCGAATTCTACAGGAGCACTTTTAGTGTATTTCTGGTTCCGTAAAACCGCATCCCTTATTGGCTGGTCGGCAAAAATTGACAGTCCCCCGCCGACTGCTATCACGCCGAATTTGAGATAATCATTACCTTCCCATTTCAAAGGCTGTTTTATAAAATCAACTGTTTCATTTGCGAATTGAGAAAAAGTGTATTTGTTTTGAGCAAATACAGAAGATTCAAATAATGTGATAAATAGAATTAATATTAGAATTTTATACCGCATTGATTATATTATTATTAATTGTTCATTAAATAAACTTATCTAGAACAATTGGATGTATTATTTTTAATTATTAAAGTTTGAAATTTCCTACATTAACCATAAGATAAAGTCTCTGTTCTGTTCTGACACTTCGGAAATTACCGAAATCAGAGGTATTCCTGGTTGAGTAGTACACCAACTGTTCAAACCCTGCGTACAGATTTCCTATTAGTTTTACTGTAACTCTGGGTCTGAATATACCTATATAATTATTTCCAACAGGTCCGACATAAGTATGAATCCAGTAAAAATTACCGTTTACCTGGAAACTTGCCCAACCGAAATTAATACCCGTTTCGAGTTTTGTCTCAAGTCCGCCGCCATAAGTATAATCTCTTACCTGTGATGTATCAGGACCAAGTCGCGTACTATTGCCGGCTAAAGGAACTAAATCCAGATGAACATTTGTAAATATATAAGTTCCTTTGGATATAGGATATTTAGACATAATTCCGCCGCCTAAGCCAATGGTTCCAAGTTCGAATGTCAAATTATCATAGTAGTCATAATGCTGGAATGCCCCTATCAGCATTTCAAGTTTACCCGATTGAACGGTTTTACCGAATAAGACTCCGTATCCAACTACATTTTCAGCAATTTTCCTTCCTACACCCAAATTTACGCCTGCATGTATAGTAAAGAAATCAAACGGCTTCCATTCTCTTTTTTCAAACGGATATCCATAATCAAGTTGTATGTTTACTAATGTGTTATTGGGTCCCGTTCCGAAACTGTTACCAACATTTGCTTTTCTCATACCAGCTGATATTTCTATATTAAGCGGTTCTTTCTGATATACTTCCTCTTTTGTTACTCTTGTCAGTTTTCCCTGTAGAAACCTGCTAAAAAATCTTGTAGGACTGATAATTGCGGCTCCTAATTCTCTAAAAAATCTATTATATCCGGTCGTTCTGTCATCAAGCAAATTTGAGCTTAGCCTATATAGAATTTCCCCGTAGAATCCCCCGCTGATTGTCGTATTTATTTGGTCATTATACGAAGGAAGAGTATTTTCACCAAAATACTCCCACATTAAGCTTCCCCCAAATGCAAATGGTAAAGATTCCCAGTAATTATATCCGTTAGAGCGGGCTGTCATAAAATGGTTTCCCCCGGAGAACGGGTGCATTAGAAAGTTCATTCCGAATCTGTCTCTGTCCCACTCCCACCCGGTTTTTATGTTATGACTCCAGGAATTAAAACCAACTCTTCCAAAATCCACATTAGCAATAAACCTGTTGTATAATCCTACGAAAGCATGCTGCTCAAATACTCCTGCTATTGGTCTCCATATAGGATATTTTTTATTGTATAAAGTGTCATCCCGCAGTAAATCACCGAACATATTAAATCTGGTCGAGTCATAGGACTTAATCTTACCTTCTTCAGTTTTAGCAGTGTCATTTGATTTTACAATCTTCTCGTCCTTCTTTTCGTCTTTCGTATTCTTTATTGTATCAGCTTGCTTTGTCATTCCCGTATCATTTGGAATTGTATCTTTCGAGAAGGCAGAAAAATTGTCAGGATGTAAATTACCGGTTTCATTAATTTGTTTAACATCAGTAAACCCATTAAACATTACATATTTTTGTATTGTATTTTCAGCTTTAACTTCCCGTACATCAGATATAGTCTGACAGAAGCATAATGATGAGAATGTCAAAAAAGAAATCATAATCAAAACAGCAAATGTATTTGATTTATTAATTATTGTGTAATTCATCTGGTTTAATTTTTTCTTGTTAATATTTTTCTTTAAAATTTTATAAATTATTTCAGTAAATCTTCTTTATTAACTTAATTTTTCATTTCTTTAAACGGATATTACTGCTCTCACCTGCAAATTTTATAAGTTCAGAATTGAATTTCTTTGTTTCCTCCAGAAACATACTATGACCGCTGTTTCCAAATGCAACCAGATGTGAATTTGCGATTCCGGCGTTCATCAATTCAGCAAGAACAAAAGCACATATTTTGTCTTTTTTTCCGTGCATAATTAGCGTAGGTATTTTAATTTTAGCCATGTCATTTCTCAATCTGTATCCCGCAGAGCAATTAAACATTGAGCAGTTGCATAAGAAGAAGCGCTTATACAAATCCCGTACAGCCAGTTTCCAATACCCTTGTTCAATGAAGTATCTTCAGCGGAAAATATCTTTGCAAAATCAGACAATAACTTTGGTCTGTCCTTATAGTTCAATTCAATTAAATCGTCAACCGCACTTTTAGGAAGATTGTAGGGAAAGTCCTTTCTCTGTGTCCATATCGGTGCTGCCGCTCCGAACAAGGCAAGTTTGGAAACGCGTGCTCCTTTGTAAATCGATACATAATGTATCGCAACCGAGCCTCCCATCGAAAAACCTCCCAGTACAGCATTTTTAATATTCAATTTTCTCAGAACTTTTTTAATATCTGATGCGAATATATCATAGTTATATGCTCCATAGGGTTTACTTGATTTGCCAAAACCCCTTAAAGTAATTCCAATTACACGGAAATTGCTGTCAACTAAATCCTTATACTGGTATTCATACATTTCGTCGCTTAACGGCCAGCCGTGTATCAGCACAACAGGTCTTCCTTTTCCGGCATCTGTTATATGCAGGTATACATTTGGTTCCACTTCAATATATTCTGCTGCGACTTTTTCGGAATTCAATTTACATTTTAGTTTTTTCATTGTTTTATAAAAATTATTTTTTTACAGTCTTACCATTTATTAATTAATTTTCTCTGTATTGATATCCTATGCTGATAACGCACCCTCTGTAATATTTACGAAGTCCCAGTCCAATGAAAATAAAGCATAGCTGTTTAGCTTATCACAAGCGGCTATTTTCATTTTATCCATCTTATCCAGCAAGCCGGTCGAAAGATTTTCTTCTACCGTCTGTCCGTTTACAAACCCTTTCATAAATCTCAACGTTTCCCAGTCTTCTTCATTTAGACTCAACTCAGTAAGATTATAAAATGCTTTGGTAATATCCACTTCATATTCAAATATTTTTTCAAAAAAATTGTCTATACTATCCGGTTCTTCAAAAGGAACAATTATAGCCGTTACATATATTTCTGCTCCTCTATTTAATATGAATTTCAATATTTTCATCACGTGGTTATGCTCTTCCTGTGCATACTTGAATAATAATTTTGCCAGACATTCAAATCCCCGGTCTTCAGCCCATAATGCATAATTTAAATAAATTTGCGACGCATCGACTTTTTTATTCATTTGTGCATTCAATGCAGAAGCAAGTGTTTTGGAAAGACTGTTAGCTTTCATTTGTTTTTTCATTTTTAAAAGTTTATTCGATTTGTTAGTTATCGATTATCAGAAAGTAAATTCTTTAAAATTATTTTTTAATTTCTGGTTCTTTATTTTCCGAATGAGAGACCTTTGAATTGCCGTGCGAACTGCATCCGTCAACTAAGATACCCTTTTCACCATTATTTGCCTCTATAATACACACAACTGAACTTTTCATTGAATTTGATTCTTCATTGGACCGGTATAACTGAACTGATTTTATTTCATATGACTGAAACACTTTAAGCGATTTCAATGATACTATACCATTTTCGGTGGCTTCAAATTCTGTATCAAATTCCATTGACATCATGTGGTCACGAATATTTAATTCGGGGGGTCTATTTTCTTCTCCCTTAGAATCTGTGTATTTATTTTCCATATTTTCCACGCGTATTATCGTTTTAAATATTGTTGCTGAATATTTACAATTTTTTATTCATTCTATATATGCGCAAATTCTATTTGTACTTATTTTGCTAAAAATGATTTTATACTCTTTTATTGGCAAAGATATATATTTACAAAAGATAAAGTAATAGTGCAGAAGGATGAAAAAGGAACTACATCTTTAGATTGAGAACTAACTAACCTGGATTCTATATAAAAATAATAATTAAGATTTGTCTTTTTTTAAAAACTAATCCATTGGATTTAGTTCCTTTTTCATCCTTTTGGTCAGTGCTAATAATAATTTATATTTTGTATTTTAGATTAAATAAATTATGTTGAGGAACAACAAATTTTATATTATGAAAAATTTGGAATAACCACTATGAAAAAGAGCAATAAAAAATTTAGACAAAACACACTCCCTAAATCCCCGACAAGTATTCAGGGTTTTGATGAAATTACAGGCGGAGGACTTCCTAAAGGCAGACCTACACTTGTTTGCGGCAGTGCAGGATGCGGAAAGACTCTCTTTGCTATGGAATTTCTAGTTAAAGGTGCAACACTTTATAATGAACCCGGTGTTTTTATTTCATTCGAAGAAACTGAAAAAGAACTCACGGCAAATGTCGCATCACTTGGTTTTGATCTGGATAAACTTGTAGCTCAAAAAAAGATTTGGCTCGAGCACATTAAAATTGAGAGAGGAGAAATCGAAGATGACGGTGAATATGATTTGAAAGGGCTGTTTGTCCGCATCCATCTTGCAATTGAAAGCATTAATGCCAAGCGTATTGTTCTTGATACTATTGAATCTCTTTTTTCTGCTCTTCCCAATACTACGGTTATTCGTACTGAACTGCGGAGATTATTCGGCTGGCTGAAAAAGAAAGATATTACGGCAATAATCACAGGCGAAAAGGGCAATGGTTCATTAACCCGCCAGGGACTTGAAGAATACGTTTCGGATTGCGTAATATTGCTTGACCATCGGGTCAAAGACCAATCATCTATAAGACGTTTACGAATTGTTAAATACAGAGGTTCTACTCATGGAACAAATGAATATCCTTTCTTAATTGATGAAGACGGTTTTTCAATTCTGCCTGTTACTTCGCTGGGCTTAAATCATGTCTCATCCAACGAAAGAATATCTACGGGTATTCCTCGTCTCGATACAATGCTTTCAGGCAAAGGATACTACAGAGGGAGTACAGTTCTTGTTTCCGGTTCCGCAGGTACAGGAAAGACAAGCCTTGCAGCGCAATTTGTCGAAGCAGGTTGCAAGCGCGGGGAGAAAGTTCTCTATTTTGCTTTTGAAGAATCCCCGAGCCAGTTTATGCGAAACATGTCTTCAATCGGAATACATCTGGAACAATATGTAAAAAAAGGATTACTTAACTTTCATGCAACGCGTCCGACATTACACGGACTTGAACACCACTTGACAACATCTATTAAATTAATTAATAAAGTTGAACCGAAAATTGTTATCCTTGACCCTATCGATGCTTTTGTTATCGGAGGAAATGAAACCGAAGTAAAGACAATGCTGCTTCGTCTTGTCGACTTTTTAAAGACGAACAATATTACAGCATTTTTTGCAAGCCTTACGAACTCAGGTGAAAATCAGGAGCTCACCGATATGTCAATTTCTTCCCTGATAGATACCTGGCTGCTTTTGCGCGATATAGAAATCGGAGGTGAACGTAACAGGGGTCTGTATATACTTAAATCACGCGGTATGGCACATTCAAATCAGATTAGAGAATTCATTCTTACCGACCACGGCATTGAATTGCTTGATGTCTATGTTGGTCCGGAAGGTGTATTGACCGGCTCAGCCCGTCTATCACAGGAAGCAAAAAACCAGGCAGAACAATTAATGCGTAAACAGGAAATTGAACGCAATCAATATGGCTTGGAACTTAAACGCGCTGCTACAGATGCTCAAATTGTGGTTCTAAAATCTGAATTTAAAGAGGAAGAATCTGAAACTCTTAAAATGATTGAAATGGAAAAAGCAAAAACTGAAAGGTTTGAACAGGACAGGAAAAAAATGGCTAAAAGCAGAAAAGCAGATAAATTTGTTAAAAATACTGTATAAAAAATAAGATTGAATATTTAATTATTTGGAAGCAGGGTCAGTGCTGTCTTTAAAATCTTTGTTTGTATGCGCAAACTTTGCAATTTGTACCCTTGTGTGTAATGTCATCTTTTCTAAAATATTATGAACGTGGCTTTTTACTGTATAAGGCGAA
>Ga0224522_1000602_pt1 | contig 11356 bp, 10 predicted proteins | sample CFST25metaG_FD_182733 | JGI IMG/M metagenome (GOLD analysis project Ga0224522, IMG submission 182733) | Peat soil microbial communities from Stordalen Mire, Sweden - C.F.S.T25 | ecosystem: Environmental > Terrestrial > Soil > Wetlands > Peat | place: Sweden: Norrbotten County, Stordalen Mire...
CTGTAAGATCCATAACTATTACAGATCCGGATTTGCCTTCCCATACATCTGAAAGAGTCTGGATGTTTATCATACTGTTTGCCGGGTAAATATTAAATGTATTTTTGGAAACAACGGGATTCTCAATTCCAGTTACGATCTTAGAGATTTTGAGAGTAAATCTGTCGGCTATTGTACCTGCCGAAGCTGAAAAAGAGAGAGTTGGGGTAGTCTTCAGATTGGCCGTAAAGCCCGTGGTTTTATCTGTAAGGGTCACATCATAGTTATCAAGTCCCTGAAGCTGGGGTACCGTAATATTATGATTTCCATCGATGGTAAGGTTTACAACAACCGGAATCGCAATTAAGGTATCGGGGAATGGTTGACCATTAATTGAATAATCCGTACCACCAAGCGCTGAATAGATCTGGGTACTGGTTGTAGATACAAACATTTTTAAAGCATCAAAATCATAATCGAGATTTGTTTTGGCCAGAGGATCAAAACGTACCACAGTCTCATCAGATAAAGAACCTTCAGTTAATGAGAGACGAACAAGAGGTATAATATTGGTGCCCTTATATCTTGCATGAATAGCTCCCTGCGACCTGGCGCCTGCAGCCAGAGTAATTGAATTACCGGCGCTGTTTGTTTTAACGAAGAATCCCTGCATAGGTGGTATAATACTAGTTACATCAAATGGGACGCCAACACCCCCGACATAAGAACACTGAGCATTATCCCGTGTAAAATAAATAGTTTTGCTTGTACTTGCCGGGAAAGCTACATTATTAGCTATATCATCCCAGTTAAGTCCTGAGGAGAAGGGATTTCCAAGAAGATTAAAACCATGCAAAGCATCATCTACAGCGTATGAGAGATTCAGAGTTACATCTGAGGTATTGATTTGACCTGATATTGTGTATTTCTGGTCCGCAACAGCATAATAGTCATACCCGATTCCTGTAACAAAATTATCAAATGTTGGTCCGCCCAATGCTTTGGTAACATAAACATAACCATCAAAAGCAACCCAGCCGGATACAAGTGTCCCGGTTACAAGGTTATCATACCACCCTGCGATATTCTCCGTAAAAGAGGGAGCGAACGTGCTTACATTTAAATAGGAAATAGGGGTGGATATATAATGCCATTTGTAATTTGGCGAACCACCACCTCCTGAAAGATATAAATCAATGTTAGCCGTTACACCCGTATTATTTAAAATCAAAGAGCTCATACTTGTTGCATCTGCCTGTAAGTTTAGAGTTCCGTTATTTGAGAGTGTACCGAAGGTAGCTTGTGCTCCGGGTTCAAGTATCATGTTTTTTCCTGAATTAATAGTAAAATCCGGTGATGAACCTGTAGGATAGGTAGTTAATCCACCCGGAATATATACATGTCCTTCTCCGGTTGCAGGGTTAACATTCCCATCCCAGTTTGATGAATTTGTCCACAAATTATCATTAGCTGTTCCGTTCCACCTGTTGTATTGAACTTCATAAGCGCCGATATCATAAGGACCAACACGACCGTTCCCTAAATAATCGGTTAACGGAGCCCCGGTGGAAGCCCCTGCATCGCGACAGGGAGAAATATATATTATAGAATAGTCTGAAGTTGACGGGTCAGTAAAATTGGGACCATTACCACCATTCCCCGAATCCAATATTATCGAGTTTGTTGAATATAAAGGTTTTGAAGTTTCAAAAGCACAATAAGAAACATTGTAGCTTGTAATATTTGAGGCGAACTGATTCGCTGAGCCACAGAAGATTGAGTTAAGAATTATTGAACTGGAAGAGGAAAGAGAATAAATTGCATCACCGGGGTGGTCGGATGTATTATTAACGAAAGTGCAGTTCATGATTTTAGAAGTGTTAGCATAAACCCAGATTGCACCACCAGAATAAATTGAGGATGAAGTTCCTGTACTATGATTTTGTTCAAAGATACAGTTTTCAACGATGGATGAGGTACCTGTCCATAAAAGTAGTGCACCTCCTGCTTCATTGGATGAATTTGACTTAAATCTGCATTGCTTAATAGCCGTGTTTCTATTGGCATTTACAGTAACTGCACCACCAAAATTTGAATAATTATTTTTGAAGAGAGAATTATAAATTGTTACATCTGTAGCATTAACCTGAATCCCTCCTCCTGCATTACTGGGATCCGTCCCGGAAGTAACTGCATAACCATATTCTACCCGGCAATATGCGAAAGAACCTGTTCCTGAAATAGGAGTCCCTGAACCTGGTGTTTCAAATGTGATATGTCCCCAGTGACTATTTGCGGATGCTTTTGTAAAAACAATTGAATCAGCACTTGTTCCAACAGCTGTAAGAATACCAGAGCCGGTTATTATCAGGTCGGACGAAGGTTCAGTGAAAACAACAGTTATCCCAGGATCGATAGTTAAATGGCCGTTGTTGTCAATTGTAAGATCAGGATTAGAGGATCTTCCAACATAAACTGTAGAACCGTAAATTGGATTTCCTAAGGACCATTGAACACTTGAATAAATTGTTCCATAAAAAGGATTCCCGGAAGATCCGTCTCCATTTTGGGCAACCGCACTAACTACAAGTCCGATTAAAAAAACTAAGGAAAATATTTTTTTCATATTTCCATTATTTCATTTATGACCCTTTATGGTTACATAAGGTTGCAACCAGGCATATTAAAACAGTTAATCTACAAATATAATACTTAATAGCAAAAGGAGTGTGAGAAATGTTTGAATATTGACGAACGGGGGAAGAACGGCATGCGGAATGCGGTGCACGGCATACGGTATGCGGCAATGGGCATGCGTTGCTAATTTTGGTTCGGTGGATGCGAGGTTGGGATTGTTTCTCCCGACTGCGTTGGACTTGGAATTACACTATTTTGGATCTGTGAATGGGAGTATGGGATTGCCGCGTCCCGCAAGGCGGGACTCGCAATGACTCTGAGATAATGCAGTGGAAGGGTGTATGGGATTGCCGCGTCCCGCAAGGCGGGACTCGCAATGACTCTGAAAGTAAGATAATTTGTGGTTTGGAGCGGAACCGAATTAAATAAAGATCACGGTCATTGTGAGGATCCCGAAGAAATCGGGAGACGAAGCAATCCCATGGGACAACCTAAAAAGTTATAAAAAATGCGCCTCCCTGATTTGCATAATCCGAAATAACGAGTAAATTTGTTACTCATTAATCCGAATCTAACCTGATGATTAATGCCTTAATCACTTCTGAAACAAGGATAAAGCTCCTCAGGAAGTTTTTCCTTAACAGTAGCACTAAAGCCCATCTCCGGGGTTTGGAGACTGAATTCGGGGAATCCTCAAATGCAATACGTATCGAGCTGAACCGCTTTGAAGAAGCAGGCCTCCTGCATTCTCTCCGCGATGGCAATAAAAAGGTTTACCAGGCTAATCCTGATCATCCATTATTTGGGGATATTCATAGTATTATAATGAAAGAAGCCGGGATAGACAGGGTTATAGATAAAGTGATTCATCGTATTGGCAATCTGATTAGTGTTTATCTCACAGGAGATTTTGCCCGTGGGAAAGACAGTCCGGTTATAGATCTTATCCTTGTAGGAGAAAATATTGACCGCGAGTACCTCGTAAGGAAAGTAATGCAGGCTGAAGAACTGGTTGGACGAAAAGTAAGTTATGTTGTTCTCCATCCCGATGAGGCAGAAAAACACCTTTTAAGAGTAAAACCGGCTGATCTGTTGCCTTTATGGAATAGCGAGGAAAGTAAACTTATGTTGCATCATTCCGTTTCTTCCGGGACGTGAATGGGTGAAAGGGAGACTGGGGGAATGAGAGACTGGGAGAAAAGGAGATTGGGTGATGAAAAACTGACAAAGAAATCCGGATTAACCGGTAAATGATAATATAAATTGTTGCGCTTCAGATTTTATCTGAAACTGATACAAGCATAGACGAAATGGGCTAGTCAGGCACTTTGAAGGATGTGACTGACGGGGCGGGCGCTTGCCCGGTTGGGAGCACGGTGCTCAAGGTGTAGAATCATAAGCACAGAGCACAGTGGAGAGATTAATATTTTTGTATTGTTATTGAAGAAAAGGAGTATGGAAGATTTTAGATTTGAACAATTGGATATTTGGAAAGAAGCCAATATAGTCTCTGATATTCTATTTGATTATGCAGATAAAGCTGATGAAAAAAGACTTTATAAATTTGCTGAGCAACTCAGAGCCGCTGCTATGAGTATTTCTAATAATATTGCAGAAGGTTCAGGCTCATTTTCAGACAAAGATTTCGCTAATTTTCTGAATATATCCAGAAGGTCTGTTTTTGAATGTGCCAATATCCTTCATATATTTCAACGAAGGAAAATAATAACTTCTGAGCAGAGATTAAGCATTTACCCTGATCTGATAACTCTTAGTAAAAAAATTACAAATTTTCGTAAATCACTTAAATGACCCTGCGCTCTGAGCTCTGCGCCCTGCGCTCCGCGCTCTGAGCTTTTTACTCAACCTCAACCTAAGGTTAAGTTCAATTAAAAGACAAAAGTAAAATGAATCCATTCAGTTACGGCACAATAGTAAAAGGGCAATACTTTTATGACAGGCACGAAGAGTGTCTGCGAATTGTTTCAACCCTTGCAGGTGGAAATAATATTGTTTTGTTTGCTCCCCGCAGGTATGGTAAAACCTCACTGGTATTTAGAGCCATTGAGGAATTGGAGAAGGCGGGTCATATTTGTGTCTATTTCGATTTTATGCCTGTTTACTCGCGTGAGTCATTTATTGAGGCATACTCCAAAGCAATTTTCTCCGGACAAAATAACCTGCATAAGACGGTGAAAAAAATAGCTTCTTTGATAAAGGGTATCCGGCCAAAGTTAGTTTTTGATCAATACGGTAAACCTGAGTTCTCTATGGACTTTACCGAAGATAAAGTCAGTGATAAAACACTTGAAGAAATACTTGATTTACCAGAAACCCTGGCATCTGAGGGTAAGAGGTATATTATTGTTTTTGATGAATTTCAGGAAATTAACAAATTGAATGGTGAAAATTTCGAAAAACTTCTTCGCAGTAAAATACAAAAACAGGATCATGTAAACTATCTGTTTTTGGGAAGCCGGACTCATTTGCTCAACGATATGTTTAATAATAAAGGCAGGGCTTTCTATAATGCGGCAATGCTGATGCAAATCGGATCTTTACCAAAGGACAAGACTGTTGAATTTCTAAAGAACCGGTTTTCCTTATCCGGTATAACGATAAATGAAACAGTTGCTCTTTATCTTATTGAACAGGCTGGTAATATACCTTACTATATTCAATTATTAGCTGCCGAAGTATGGCAATATATTATATCTGAGCAACGGGAAGTGAAAACTGAAATTATTGCATTATGTGCGGAGCTTATAGTGGATTTGAAAAGTGACTATTATTTTGAACTTTATGACAGGCTATCGGCTTATCAGAAAAAACTGATAAAATCCCTTTTGATAAGTGGCGAGAATCTGTTTTCGGCAGATTATGCGAAACGGTTTCGTTTGTCGGCCACATCGACTACGCAAAAAGCCTTGCTGGGATTAGTTGAAAGTGGTGTTGTTGAGAAGGTGGATGGAAATTATTTCATTGCAGATCCGTTCTTTAAGCGGTTTATTTCTCGTTACGCTTAATGGCGTTACGCTTAGTGGCGTAATCTCAATTATGACCTCAGCTAACTTTTCCTTCCGCCTTCCGCCCTCTGCCCACACAAAACCTTATGTGAAACGATAAATGCAAAATACTCAACCTCAGCCTCAATCTCAGCCTTCTTCCACTACGCCCTGCGCCCTGCGCCCTGCTCTCTACGCTCTGTGCCCTGCGCCCTGCGCTCTGAGCTTCAAACTCTAAATGTAAAACAGCTATCTCTAAACCGCATACCGCAAACCGCGCGCCGCGTACCACTTTTATCTTTAACCATACTTTTGTTCCCGCTTTGCGGGATTTCATCACTTCGTTCTTCAACTTGTGACTTTTGTCTTTTATCTTAGACTTTCTATATGATATGCACCGCTGCTTATAAACTCATCAATCTTAATTTTAGAAAACGATATACCGATAAATGAAGATAATTAATGCTATTTGGGAAAAAAGAAACACCGGATTGACAACCTGCGAGATCGTTTTTGAAAAGGAAGATACATTTCAAACTTATTTAGATTCCCATATTGAAAATAATTATGAATTTTCTGTGGTAAAAATTCCCGTCGGAAACCTGTTGCTTGTACACCAGCTGGAAGATTTTGGGTATAGATATCTTGAAAATAATCTGGTTTTATCCCTTGAAGCCAACCAGTTAGATGATATTAACCCTCTTTGGAAAAGACTTTTAACAGGATTTACCTGTAAGTTACTGACTACAAATGAAGAAATGGCCTCAGTTTTACATGAGGTTGAAAATAACATGTTCAATACGGATAGATATTCGCTGGACCCATTCTGGCCTGAAAATATATCTTCAAAGAGATATTCAAATTGGATTAAGGACTTATTTGAATCAGGAATTGCTCAATTTTATGTGATTGTTAAAGATGAAAAAGAAATTGGATTCTTTTCGATTAAAAAGGAATCACAAAATATTAACAGCTGCCCGATTGCTGGTATATTCACTAGGTATAAATCGGCCGGGTATATTTTTGTTCTTACCTGGTTTTGGCTGGTGAAAAGCAGGGGAACAGGAATTAAAAAATTAATTACATCTATTTCATCAAATAACAGGGTGATGTTAAGTTCTTTATCAAAAGTTTTTGCATACAGGGTATGTAATACTTATATTGTGATGAGAAAAATCGTTAAACAGATATAAAACAATATGAGTATCGGCTTTAAAGAATAAATAAAAACGTTAGATTGGGAGATTCCTCGCTAACGCTCGGAATGACAAAGCATTGAGAGGTAATCAGGGAATAGTTGGCGATTCGCCGAGCGAATCGCCAACTATTCCCCATCTTGAATAAAAATGAAATGTCATTCCGAACGTATCCACCATTAGGCGGAGGAGTGAGGAATCTCCAATAAAAAAAGACTATATTAATTTACAAAAAGAAGTGGATACTATGTGCATGATTCCCGACACTCATTTTAATCAATATTCTCAAAATATTTTTTTGTAATTATCACTAAGAATCTTAGGCAGAAATATGTTGAACTTAAAACACGATAATATAATTCAAATGTTCAAATATTACAATAATCACATTTTGTTTTAGTTGTCTGCGGGACACCTAATTAGATTAATAATGAAAATTTTTATATCATGAAACACTTAACCACAATAATTGTTTTGGTTTTTCTACTTACTGCATCATGCACTTCTTCCAAAAAGCTCGCATATCTATATAGTCCTCCTGAAACAGCAAGCGGTGAATCTTTTACAATGGAGATCCCGGATTACAGGATACAAACACGAGATATTTTATATATTACCGTAAAAGCTATGACATCTGATGGCAGAATTATTGACTTTTTGTCATCATCAGGAAGTAGTTCTGGAGTCAATATAGCCCAGGGAGAATCCGGGGGCTACCTGTATGGCTTTGATGTTAATCCGGAAGGTGAGCTGGAGATACCTGCAATTGGCAAAATGAAAGTAGTTGGGCTTACTCTGGAAGAGACAAAAAAAATGTTGCAGGAATCGGCTGATAAGGTGTTTAAAAACTCAACAGTGGAGTGTAAGCTGCTCAGTTTTAAATTTACCGTTATTGGAGAAGTAAAAATACCCGGAACATATGTTAATTACAACAATTATCTTACGGTATTGGAAGCAGTTGGCCGGGCAGGGGGAGTGGATGATTTCGGCGATCGGAGTCGGGTATTGGTTGTACGCCCGATCGATAAAGGTACCAAAACATTCAACATTAATTTGCAGGATAAGAAGTTATTATCTTCGCAAGCTTATTTTTTGCTTCCGAATGATGTGGTGATTGTCCAGCCATTGAAACATAAAATCTTTAACATGAATTTACCAACAATATCGTTTATTCTTACGACGGTTACTTCGGTTATCACGACCACATTGTTGATGATTAATTATTTGAAATAAATAGGTTCAAAGTTTCGGGAAGCGCAGGGCGCAGAGCTCAGGGCTCAGTGTACAATAAACAAAGTTAATTATGGACGACTTCAGATTTGAGAAGCTTGATATTTGGAAAGAATCTATTGAGATTTCAGATGTTCTATTCGATTATGCAGATAAGGCTGACGACAAAAGGCAGTATAAATTTGCAGAACAATTAAGAGCTGCAGGAATGAGTATCTCAAACAATATTGCAGAGGGTTCCGGCTCATTCTCAGATAAAGAGTTTGCTAATTTTTTGAATATTTCCCGTCGTTCGATTTTCGAATGTGCAAATATTCTTTATATTTTCGAACGAAGAGGAATTATTACTCAATTTGAGAGAACTACAATATATTCTAAACTAATAATTTTAAGTAAGAAAATTACCAATTTCCGCAAATCTTTAAAATAAATTTTGCCTTGGGCTCTGCGCCCTGAGCCCTGAGCCCTGCGCCAACCCTTAACGCGAAAACGATAAACACCATACCCCCATAACTCCATAACAGCTACCAACATGGAACCAACAAACTATCCTTTTCAACCGACTTTCAGTGAAGAAGATAATCTCGATATTAAAAGATATCTTTCAATGTTTATCAGCAACTGGTATTGGTTTGCAGGAGCCCTTTTTATCAGCATGTCAATTGCATATGGAATAAACAGGTATTCAGAAAAAATATATACGGTTTCGTCAACCCTGCTTATAAAAGATGATCAGTTCGATAGAGGTAATAGTAACCTGGGAAGCGTAATACCGGGAGGTGACATTTTCAAAAGCCAGCAGAACCTTAAAAACGAGATAGGTATTCTTAAATCATTCAGTCTTAACGATAGTGTAATGAAAAAGATGGATGATTTCCATGTTATCTATGCCGGTGTCGGGAAGAGAGGGATTGTCGAATCGAGGTTATATAAATCATCTCCTTTTAAGGTTATTTATGATTCATTGAAACTTGAACCAAAGGGAAGAAAAGTGGAAATAGAAATACTGTCTGATAAAGAATACAATATCACCCTTGATGGCGAAAAGAATTCTAAAGTTAAAATGCTTTTCGGGAAAAATTTCATTAAACAAGGATTTGATTTTACTATTGTTCCAAGGATCCCCGGTGCTGATATTTTTAGCAACTATAGTTCAAACAGCTATTATTTTTATTTCACCGATCCGGAAAGCCTTGCTGCTGAGTACAGCGGCAAACTTTCAGTGGCCCCGATTGAAAAAGAAGCCTCTCTTGTCACTTTATCAGTTTCCGGATTTGTCCTTGAGCAGGAAGCAGATTATCTTAATAAATTAATGCAGGTTTATATTGATTATGGCCTCGAGAATAAGAACCGGACTGCCACCAGCACCATTAAATTCATCGATAAGCAGCTTGCCCAGATTTCCGACTCACTTACCAGGGCTGAAGAAAATTTAGAGAAATTCCGGCTGGCAAACAAGTTCTTAAATCTTAGTCTTGAAGGGACCCGGATACAAAGCAAGCTTGAAAGGCTTGAAAATGAAAAGGCTTCCTTTGACCTCCAATTCCAATATTACAAATACCTTGCAGAATATATTGATAATAAAAAGGCAGATGAAGAAATCATCTCTCCATCAGTTATGGGTATAACCGATGCGGTGCTTCTCAGATTAGTTAATGAGCTATCTACGATACAGAAAGAGAGGGAAAAACTTGGTTTAAATTTTGAAGCCAACCAACCAGCATTAAACCTAATAGATAAGCAAACAGAAGAAACTAAGGAAGCTTTAAAGGAAAACATAAAGAATGGCATGGCCGGGCTGAGTCTCCTAATTTCGGAATCAGAAAGCAAGATCGCGTTGGTAAATACAGAGATAAACAAACTGCCGACAACTGAAAGAAAGCTTATAAACATTCAACGGCAATATGACCTGAATAATACTGTTTATACCTATCTCCTAGAGAAACGGGCAGAATCTGGTATTGCGAGAGCTTCAAATGTTTCAGATAACCGCATAATTGATTATGCTTCAATATTCAGTTCCGGATTAATCAAACCAAAAACCAGATATAATAATATTATTGCCCTGATTCTTGGGTTTGCATTACCGATTGTAAGTTTAGTTTTGATAGATTATTTTAACGATAAGGTAATTGATAAAAGAGATGTTGAGAGAAGGACAAAAGTTCCGGTAATTGGCTATATAAGTCATATTGAGGGAAAGAGCGAGATTCCTGTTGTTGAAAAACCCGGATCATCGTTCGCTGAGTCGTTTAGATCAGTGCGTACCTCAATTAAGTATTTTATTAAAGAGAATGAAAAACCGGTCATTGCTGTTTCTTCGACAATCAGTTCTGAAGGAAAGACATTTGTCTCAATAAACCTGGCTGCAATTATCGCTATGCTTGGGAAAAAGGTTCTGCTCATAGGTCTTGACCTGAGGAAACCACGCATTGATAAAGCGTTTAAGTTCGATAGCAGCCCGGGAATGAGTGCGTATCTTAGCGGTAATTGCACCTATGAAGAAGTTATTAAACCTACTCAGATCAGTAATTTGTTTTATGCACCGGCCGGTACTGTTCCTCCGAATCCGGCAGAACTTATTGAAACAGAAGAAATGAAAAAATTCATTGATAGGGCAAAGGAAGAATTTGATTATATTATAATTGACACTCCACCTGTTGCCATTGTCACAGATACATTATTACTTGCCCCTTATGTTGACCTGAATCTCTTTATTGTAAGGCAGCGATATTCATCAAGGAATACCCTCGATCTTATTGAACAACTAAACAGAGATGGGAAGCTTAAACATCTGGCCATAATAATAAATGACATTAATATTTCAGGGTATTATGGTTATGGCATGAGGTACGGATATGCCTTGGGATATGGTTATTCTTATGGTTACAATTATTACGGTAAGGGTTATTATGGGAGGTACGGTTATACGGAGAAGCGGACGGAGTATTATACGGAAGGGTAAGTCTTGAAAGCAAAGATAAAAGACAAAAGTCACAAGACAAAAGTGATCCAGCATCTAGCAACAATTAAGAGTGGAAGAAAAGAAAAATAATCTTTGTGAAAGACTCTTTGAGTTTGCTGTAAGAGTAATTGAATTCCTGAAAACTTTGCCTTACTCTCTCGAAAATAAAACAATAAGGACCCAGCTATCAAAAAGCGCTTGTTCTGCTGGGGCAAATTATTCACCCTGTCAAATTGCGTCAAATTGTTAAATGATTATTATTTTACTTATGTTTTGAGGAGTTTGAGCGATTACAAATTCTATGTAGGTTTTACATCAGATTTGATGCAAAGATTTGAGGCGCA
>Ga0224522_1000606_pt1 | contig 11299 bp, 8 predicted proteins | sample CFST25metaG_FD_182733 | JGI IMG/M metagenome (GOLD analysis project Ga0224522, IMG submission 182733) | Peat soil microbial communities from Stordalen Mire, Sweden - C.F.S.T25 | ecosystem: Environmental > Terrestrial > Soil > Wetlands > Peat | place: Sweden: Norrbotten County, Stordalen Mire...
GAAGGATACAGTCCTGCGAAAATCGCATTCCTGCAGTACGGTGTGGCAGTAGGCAAAAGTGAATAATAATATTCTTTTGAAATTTTAAAATAATCATTGAGGTATTTTTCCATTACCAGCCACTGGTCGAGTCTCATGCAATCGATAACAAAAAAGAAAATCGAATTATAATTGTTCAAATCGGGAACGATATATTTATCTATAAGCTGGTGGGAGAGAACGGGCTTATCTTTTTCATCGTGAAGCCAGCTCAGATAATTGCTTTCAATAAACTTTGAAAATTCCACGTTGCACTCTCTTCGCTGGTCGTGCACGGTCTGTTTCAGTCCAAGCTCGGGATGTTCATCGAGCTCAATTTCCCAGTTCGACATTTTAATGTGTATGTTTATCCAGTCTTCCCAGGATAAATTTTCCATCAGCGACATCGAGATTGAATTAAATTCCTGTATGTAATCCCTTGATACCTGGTCGCCTTTAAGCCGCTTTGATTCGAGAATCTTTTTGCAAACAAGCAATACCTGATTAGGATTGACGGGTTTTATAAGGTAGTCTGTAATCTTTTTTCCGATTGCCTCTTCCATAAGTGTTTCGGTTTCGTTTTTTGTAACCATTACAACGGGAAGAGATGGTTTAATATCTTTAATTTCGAGAAGTGTTTCCAGTCCGCCTTTACCCGGCATCATTTCATCCATAAAGACAAGGTCGAAATCTTCTTTCTTAATTATTGCGACTGCATCTTCGCCGTTTGTAGCTTCTGTAACATTATAACCTTTTTGCTTGAGGAATATGATGTTGGATTTCAGCATATCGATTTCATCATCTACCCAAAGAATATTATTTCTGTTCTCCATTATTTTTAATCATTTAAAGATTTATAAGGTGTAGATATGCTTCTCTATAGTATGTATTTGTTTATCAATATTACTTTGTATTTTTAAGACTAACTACATTCTCAATATGGTACGTGTGCGGAAACATATCTACCGGCTGCATTTTTTCGATTTCGTATCGTCCTTTCTCGCAAATCAATTTCAAATCCCTTGCCTGAGTAACCGGATTGCAACTTATATAACAAATCTTTTCAAAATTAGATTCAGATAATATTTTACAGATATCCGGATGCAATCCCGACCTCGGGGGGTCGAGTATAACCTTATTACATTTTATATACTTCTTTGCGTTCTCTATTGTTTCAAAAAATACTTTTATATCAGATAAAACAAAATCTGCGTTTTTTATTTTATTCAGTTCTGCATTCTCTTTTGCGTTTTCAATTGCATCGGAAATCAGCTCAACGCCCGTTACTTTATTTACTTTTTCCGATATATAAATTGAAATCGAACCCGCTCCGCAATATAAATCCAGAACATTATCTGTGCTTTTCAATTCAAGAAAATCTTCCGCTATATTAAAAAGATTTTCCGCCTGTTTTGTATTTGTCTGGAAAAAAGAATTCGGGGAGATTTTATATTTAAAATCTTTCCCGCCGTTGTTCAGGTGTTCCAAAATATATCCGCTTCCAAACAGAATATTTGATGTGTCGCCGAAAGCAATCTGTGCTTTCTTCTGCGAAAACGAATTTACAAGTGTCTTTACATCAGGGAATCTGTTCGAAATTTCTCCCGAATATTCTTTCATCAGTTCTTCATCGAATTCGTATGTAACAAGATTTACCATCGTATCCTTCGTATTCTTGCTTTCCCTTATAATTAAAAATCTCAGGAAACCCGAATGCGTCTTTGTTGTGTAAATACTTGTACCTTTGCTTTTGAAAAACCCGCGCGAAAAATTCAGAATTTCATTTGAAAGTTCTGATTGCAGGTAACATTTTTCTATATTCAGAATCTTTGAGTGAAATCCCGGTACGTGAAGTCCGAGCCCGAATTTTTCCGTGGATTCCATATCTGCTTTCACTCTCCATATATCATCGGAAAAAGAAAATTCCATCTTATTCCTGTAATAAAAAATCTCATCGCATTTTAAAGTATCGGGTATGGTGAGATTTTCAAATCCGCCGATTCTCTGGAATGCGTCTTTAACAGCCTGAGTCTTGAATTCAATCTGCTTATCGTAATCATAATTCTGTACTTTGCATCCGCCGCAGGTGCCGAAATGGCTGCAGATTGGCTCTACGCGGAAAGGGGAGTGCCCGAGAAATTCCAGCGGAACTGCTTCCGCATAATTTTTTTTGGTCTTGTTGATTTTAAGCTTTACTTTATCGCCGGGCAGTGTGTGCTCGGAAAAGATTACAAATCCTTCTTCTGTTTTCGAAATTCCTTTGCCGTCCGTGCTCAGGGAAGTAACATCAATTACAATTTCATCGCCTTTTTTCATATAAGCAATTTAATAAGTATGGATGGAGGAATAAAGGGGAAAGGAATTTTAGAAATAAAAAACGTTCCCACATTAGAACGTGGGAACGTTTTAAAAAAACTAATTCAATTAAAGAGCAGCTTCTATTTTATCAAAACCATCTTCTTTGTCTCTGTGAAATTGTTCGTCTGCAGCCTGTAGAAATATGTTCCGCTTGGCAAGTCGGATGCATTGAATTCATTTATGTATTCGCCTGCCTGAAGCTGTTCGTTAACGAGGGTCTTTATCTCTCTGCCGAGCATATCGAATATTTTCAAAGTTACAAAGCTCTGCTTCGGAAGCCCGTATTTTATTTTTGTTGTAGGGTTAAACGGGTTCGGATAATTCTGACCCAGTTCATATTTAGTCGGAATCCCGTTGTTGTGATTATTTACTCCTAGCGGCTGTCCCATTGTAAAGCATACATTAGGCCTGTCATTTATCACATTGGTTGCTGCTGTTGTACAACCCGTTATATTATCGTTATAATATCCGTATATCATACCGGGCAATGTGGTTGCATTAACAGTCGAAAATGTTGTATATGAAGAATTTGTATAACAAACTTCCAGTAATATATTACTGGTGCCGTTCCAGTGGAAAGTCGAGGTCGGGCAGTTTATATACTGCCAGCCGGTTCCGGGAACCGAATAAGTACCCGTATATATGTTTGTCCAGCCGGAAGTTACCCAGGATGTTAATGATGTTAAAGATGTATTTTGTATGTTAATATTAAATCCTTCCATCAGCTGTGTACTGTTGACGGTAACATTAAATCCAACCTGTGTAATTAGTGAATTGGCAATACCGCCTGCGGCTGCGATTTCAGCGGCTGTGAAGAGCATTTGTGTTCTTCCGCCCATCCAGTAGGTTGTAAACGGATAATCGCATGATACTGTACCGATTCCTATGCAGCCCAGTCCCGCAGTATTTGTTCTGTAAACTGTTCCCAGATCACCAACCGTGTTGCCGAAAACAGTGGCAGGAATGAAATTCATATCTTTTAAATTATTTGTACCGTGCGTTTCAACTGTCCAGCTGGTTCCGCCATTGCCTGAATATAAAATTGTCCCTGCATTTCCACAGGCATAAATTTCGTTAAGATTCTGAACATATATGCTGTTTAGTTTAACGGTCGTTCCCGTGTTTAACAAAGTCCAGTTCGTACCGCCGTTTACAGTTTTAAAAACTCTTCCGCTGTCTCCGGCTACGTAACCTATCGAAGAGGTAATGAAATAAACGGATGATATGGTATCTGTCGATATTCTGACATTTGACCAGTTCAGGCCGGCATTTGCAGTTGAATAAACATAGCCGTAATTATCCACGAGCCATCCGCGGTTTTCGTTCATAAAGAATATTTTTGCATCATAGCCGGGTGTAGTAGTAAGTGTCAACCAGGTCTGTCCGTTATCGGTTGATTTCTGCAAATTTGAATAGTGGTCGCCGCAATATCCTGCAGAAACCGATGGCATGCTGATGGATGTAATTGCATAAGTCGAAGCAGAGCCGTTGACTTCCCAGCTATTACCGCCGTCGACGGTTTTGTAAACGTTTGCATCCTGGTTTCCGACAAATCCTGTCATGGCGTTTTGAAAATATACGCTGAGGTTACTTGTGCTTGCAGGAAAACTTTTAATATCCCAGTATTGTCCGCCATTTGTTGTTTTCAATACCACTCCGTTATTTCCTACTGCATAACCGATATATGAATTTACAAGAAATATGCCGTTTAAATTTTCATAAGTGCCGCTGCTTTGTGAATTCCACGTGACCTGAGAATATAATGCGGTATTGAAAAGAAAAACCACAAATAGAAATAAGAACAGTTTTTTCATGATGATGTAATTAAAAATTATTAAAATAATACAATTAACGACGGTATATATTTAATATAGCGGTTAAATTATACCGTGTCCTTTTCCCTCTTGGCTTGCTATTACAATTTTAGTCATAAAATACGCCATTTTCAAATCAATAATTCAGGAACCGCTGAATACAATTGTAATGAAAATTTAAATTGCATAAATTTTGAATTATGAACAAAATAATAAAAGACGGCAGGCAGGTAGTAATAAAAGAAAAGAAAGCAATAATTGAACTCGAAAAGAGATTCAGTGAATCAGGCTTTCAGAGTAATTTTACAAAAGCAGTTGAGGATATTTACAGATGCAAGGGAAAGATTGTGATTTCTGGAATAGGGAAGTCGGGTATAGTTGCACAGAAAATTGTAGCAACTTTTAATTCGACAGGTACGAATTCGATTTTTCTTCATTCGGCAGACAGCATTCACGGCGACCTTGGCGTGGTCAGGGAAGAAGATATAGTTATTTTAATTTCGAAGAGCGGGGGAACTGCCGAAGTAACGAGGCTTATTCCGGTACTTAAGAAAATAGGTGTTGAGATAATATTAATTACGGGAAATGTTGATTCACAGCTTGCTGAATCATCCGATATAGTTCTTGATTCATCGGTTAAGGAAGAAGCCTGCTCTCTGAATCTTGCGCCTACCTCTTCCAGCACGTCTGCACTGGTTCTGGGCGATGCGCTGGCAATTGCACTTCTGGAGAAACGCGGATTCACGAAAGAAGATTTTGCTGCCGTTCATCCGGGCGGAATTTTAGGAAGGAAACTGCTGTTAAAAATTCAGGATTTGATGGTAAAGGGAAAAGACATACCTGTCGTATCCCCGAGTACGGGACTGAAGGAAGTTATTTATATGATATCATCCAAAAGACTCGGATGCACGGTTGTTAAAAATAAAGATAAAATACTCGGAATAATAACTGACGGGGATATAAGACGGCTGCTTGCCAGGGACTTCGATATGAATAAGGTTACCGCAAAAGATATTATGAGTAAAAATCCGAAAACAATTTCCGAGAGCATGCTTGCGAAAAATGCTCTAGAAATTATGGAAAAAAATAAAATTACACAGCTTATTATCTGTAATAAAGCGAACAAACTATCGGGCATAGTGCATATTCACTTGCTTGTTGAACTCGGACTATAATCACTGATTACGCTGATTTCTTTGATTCCGCTGATGAGAGATAAAACCGATAAATTAAAATAATACTTTTTGAAAATAATTCCATTCATATTTATATTTGTTTTTATATTTTCCGCTTGTGAAAACAAGATGGAACCCCCGAGGACGGATTTGAAATCCGGCGAAATTCCCGACCAGGAAAGCTGGAAGTCAACTGTAACTTTTTCGGATTCGGGAAGCGTGAAAGCAATTTTAAATGCAGGACATATTTCGGTTTATAATTCTAAAGCGTACACGCTGATTGACAGCGGTGCGGTAGTTGATTTTTATAAGCTGGGGGAAAAGGTATCAACGCTTACAGGCAAAAGAGGTAAAGTGCTCGATGCAACAAAGGATATTGAAATATATGACAGCGTAACAGTGGTAAATAAAGAAGGAAGTATTTTAAAGACTTCCAAATTATACTGGAATAATAAATTGCAGAAAGTTTCGACTGATGTGTTCGTTAAGATAATCACTCCAAAGGAAGATATCGAAGGAATCGGTTTTGAATCAGACCAGAATTTAAAGAATTATACGATTTATAAAGTTACGGGAATATTTTCTAAGTAGTTAGCAGTTAGTAGATAGTAGTTAGTAGAAAGAATTTCAAAATATAAATTTTAGATTGAATAAAATATTTATAATAATATTATTTTTATTTGCTTTATTTAGTTTTACTTCTTCTACTTTCTCCCAGGATAAGATTGAATTGAAATATAGCGATAAGCTGACGGGAAGAATGGAGAACGGTCAGACTATCAGGGAAGCAACAGGACACGTTCATCTTGTCCAGGGAAGAGTGGATGTATACTGCAATACTGCATACCAGTATATCGATGCAAATAAAGTTGAATTAATAGGTGATGTAAAAATTTACCAGGATACGCTTACTCTGTTAACACCAAGAGCTACTTACTACGGTAACGAAGGAAAAGCGATTTGCGAAGGCGGAGTTACTTTAAGAGACCCCAATGCAACACTCAGGGCGAATCACGGAATTTATTTTTTCAACGAAGCGAAAGCAATTTTCGATAAAGACGTTATAATAATTAATCCGACCTATAAAATCACATCCGACCACCTGACATATTTGCGAAATACGGAAGATTCATTTGCAAAGGGAAACGTTGTTGTGATAAAGGATTCTACGGTTATCGCTGCCGAGAATATTGACTTTTACAAAAGGCAGGGAAAAACTTACGCGACTCAGAATGTAAGCATAGACCAGGATTCTTCAATTATATACTGTGATACCCTGACGGATTATTCTAATGAAAAAAAATCGATAGCATCGGGAAATGTGAAGCTGAATAATTTAAGAAATAATGTTCTTGTGTACGGAGATTATCTCGAAAATTATGAAAACACAAAATACACTTACATTAAAGGTAATGCAAAACTCGTACAGGTTGAAAAAGAAAAGGATACTATGTTCATCTACAGTAAGACAATGGAATCGTTCAGAACCTTGCCCGAGCATTACATTGCAACAGACAGCGTGGATGTTATAAGGAATACGTTTTATTCAAAAAGCGGATACGCGGTTTATTCCAAAACACAGGATAAGGATATTGATAAAATGTCTTTTTATATCAAACCCATTGTATGGAATGATAATATTCAGATGACAGGGGATACGATTTTTGCCGACCTGAAAGAAAAAAAATTGCAGATAATTTATGCCAGGAAAATCGATGAACTTAAAGGTTCTGAGTTTTCATTTATAATAGTGGAGAATAAAGATTCGAATTTCACCGACAGGTACGACCAGGCAACAGGAAAGGATATTATTATACATTTTCTTGAAGATAAAGTGAATTATATCGAAGTGAATAAAAAAGCCAACAGCCTGTATTATATGTACGATAATAAAAAAGGAAACGGGGTAAATATTTCTGAGGGGATGAATATGATAATCACATTTGATAATGACCAGAAAGTAGATAAAGTGAAGATAGAAAAAAATCCGAAGGGACAGTATGTCCCTGAAGTAAAGATGAGTACTGTTACACTGATTTTACCGGGGTTTAACTTAAGAAAAGATAAACCGGAGAGAAGATAGTGTATAGAGTCTATAGAGTCCGTAGAGTCTATAGAGTTAAAAACAGTGAAGTCTAATAGACCTGTAAAGTTTAAAATAGAAATTTTTTAATTAACATATTGTATTAATACTATTCAAAAAATTAAAAAATGATAGACAAATCAAAAGAACTAAATACATCGGTCATACTTATAAATGACAAACTTAATTTCAAAGGTATTATTGACGGTAATAATCCCGTATCAATCGATTATACTCCTCCGCTTGGTGATAATCTTGGGTACACATCGCTCGAACTGCTGCTGCTGAGCTTGTCTTCCTGTATAGGAAGTGCCGTGCTTACATTCCTCAGGAAAATGAAAAAGACAATTACAGGTTTTGAAATAAAATGCAGGGGAATCAGAAAGGAAGAGCACCCGACCTGCTTTAAAACGATTTTCGTGGAAATATATATTAAGTCATCGGATACATCTGAAGATGATTTGAATAAAGTAATAAAACTTTCGGAAGAAACATACTGCCCTGTCTGGGCAATGATAAAAGGAAACGTCGAAGTAAATATAAAGAATTTTATTTCGTAATTATTTTCCGTTTAATATTTTTTCGTAGAATGCCTCGTACACGGGGACGATTTTAGTCTCTTCGAATTCCATTGCCCTCTCCCGTGCATTCTTGCTGAATATTTTATATTTCTTTTCGTTAGATAACAGGTCAATTGCATATTTTGCCATTCTGTCTATGTCACCTATTTCTGCAATGTAACCCGTTTCATTGTGAAGGTTTAATTCAGGCAGTCCTCCAACGCTCGTTGATATCACGGGAACTTCGCAACTCATTGCTTCGAGTGCAGCGAGTCCGAAACTCTCTGTTTGTGAGGGAATTATAAATAAATCTGCGATGGACAGGAGCTCTATGATTGAATCCTGCTTGCCCATAAACTTTACGCTGTCGAAAATATTCAGCTCCCTGCAAAGCCTTTCACAGTCGCTTCTTTCGGGTCCGTCACCGATTAAAATCAGTCTTGCGGGAATTTTTTCTTTTACTTTTGCAAAAATCTGTATTACATCCTGAACTCTTTTTACGGGTCTGAAATTTGAAGTGTGAATTAATACTTTTTCAGTATCAGAAGCAAGTTTTTTTGTAAAGATGCAATTTTCCTCTTTCGTCAGTCTGCGGTATTTTTTTGTGTCGATGAAATTTGGTATAACTTCTATTTCCTTGTTGATTTTATAATTCGATAGAGTCTTGTCTTTTAAAAATTGTGAAACCGCTGTAACGCCGTCGGATTTTTCTATGCTGAATTTCATTGTGGGCAGAAAGCTCGGCTCCAGTCCGACAAGCGTAATATCCGTGCCGTGAAGTGTTGTGATTACTTTTATGTCTTTGTTTCTTTTATTTTCGTACCTTAATATTTCCCTTGCAAGGAATGCACTCGTTGCGTGAGGGATTGCATAGTGAGCGTGAATTAATTCTATGTCATTGAACTTTGCAACTTCAACCATTTTGCTTGCAAGTGCTATGCTGTATAATGGAAAATCGAAAAGAGGGTAATTGTTGATTTCCACTTCGTGATAAAAAATATTTTCAACGAATGAATTTAAACGCGAAGGCATTGCATAGGAAATAAAGTGAATTTCGTGACCTCTGAGTGCCAGAATCTTTCCAAGCTCGGTTGCGACTACACCGCTGCCTCCGTATGTCGGGTAACAGGTAATTCCAATCTTCATAGTTTATGGTTTTATTGGAGTAAAGTATAAGTAAAAAAATGAAGAAAAAAGTTAAAAAGTTGGATGTAAGGAATGCAAAATTAATGCTTGATTGTTACTTTTTTCCCCGCTACTTCTTCGAATAATTCTTTTCTCAGGTTTGCACCCCAGATTTCGAGTTCGGGATTAATGTTATTCTCTGTTTTAGCTATAAACTGATATGCCTTGTCGCTTTTTTCAATTTCAATATCTTTTATAACAGAGTTATGCCCTCTATCCAACCCGTCTGCTATGCGGAGTATGGCGGCTAGTTTTTTAACTCTTTCCTTATTATGGGGTGAGAGTCTGCTGAAATTTTCGTGCTTGATTTTAGGATGCGATTTCCTATGGTAGCGGGCTATGTTTGCAATTATTTCTATATCTTCATCATTGAATCCGAGCAGTTCGCAGTTCCTTATTAAATAATACGTGTGCCTGTGGTGCTGTGCGTGTGAAAGGCTGTGTCCGATATCGTGCAGTATTGCTGCGGCTTCGAGGTACTCTTCATCTTTTTCCGTCAGTCCGAATTCTTTGCCAACAAGGTTAAAAATTCTTAATGCTAATTTCAAAACCTGCTCCGAGTGTGCTTTATCATACCGGCTGTTTTCAGCAAGCTTGATTATGCTTTTATATCTTATATCGCTTAAATCTTCTTTGAGTAATGTATGATGCTCTTTGTTAATGGTATCAAATAATATTCCTTCCCTCAGTGAATAATTCGAAATTGTAAGCTCTTCGATACCAAGTTCCAAAAAAATTTGTTCGAGTATTATAGCGCCCGCTGTAATTATATCCTGTCTATCGGGGTCAAGCCCTTTGATTTCCTTAATTTCGGATAGCTTTTCACACTTTGTAATTTTCTTTACTATTTTAAAAAAAGATTCCCTGCTATATGAAAAATTATTAAAATTAAACTGCTCATCCGCATTATCGTTTTCCTCTTCATTTATTATCATTCCGATATTTGTGGCAGTGCCTGAAGATCCTATAACATTTTTATAGTACTGGCCCTTTAAATCCCTTACCACAGAATTGATAATACTTTTAACGAACATCCTTGCATTTTCAATGTTCTCCTTTTTGAATTTCCCGTCGGAAAAATATTTTTCAGTCAGCCTGACTGCACCGATTTTTATGCTGTTTGCATAAATCACATTTCCTTTCTCACCGAGTAAAAACTCGGTACTTCCACCGCCGATATCTATTAAAAGAATTTTATCATTGAATACTGAAAGTGCCTGAAGTACACCAAGATAAATGAGCCTTGCTTCTTCGAAACCCGATACAACTTCTATATTTATTCTCGTGGCATCAAAGACGCGGCTTATGAATTCATCTTTATTGAGTGCTTCCCTCGTTGCGCTTGTTGCAACTGCCCTAATATCTGCTTTGAATGAATCGCTTATGAGCTTGAATCTTTTAAGTGTAGCAATACCCCTGCTCATTGCATCTTCGGATATGTATTTCATATCTGTGGAGCTTTTCCCGAGCCTGACCACTTCTTTTTCCCGCGTGATTATTTTTATGGAACCCTTTTCGTCAATTTTGGCAATGACTAAATGAAAGGAATTTGTTCCTATATCAATTGCAGCTAATATTTTTTCGGGTGTATTCATTATTTATTAAGAAGTTCACAGGCTTTTTCGAATACTTCTTCGACAGTAATATCGTTTATGTCACGGGATTTAGATTGAATAAACGCACCGTTTTCATTCAGCGGTCCCCATTCATAAGCATTTGTCGGTCCGAACAGCCCTATTACCTTAGCATTAACCATTGCACCCACGTGCATAGTTCCTGTATCATTGGAAATAAACAGGTCAGATTTAGCAATGATGGCTCCGACAACTCTTATGGATTTGTATAGAATTTTATTCTGAATCCCTTTTTCCGAGAGTGCTTTAGTCAATTCCTCAGTTACTTCTTTATCTATAGGACCCGAATTGATTAAAATGTAAGGGTTATATTTTTTATACAGTAATGAAATTAACTCTGAAAAATATTTCACATCCCAGCGGTTTTGCGTTTTTCCTGCTCCGGGCTGAAACACAAATATTTTTTTGTTTTTATCGGGCAGATTTTCTTTTATAAAATCATCGGCAAACCTTGCTTCTTTTTCCGAAAATC
>Ga0224522_1000607_pt1 | contig 11297 bp, 11 predicted proteins | sample CFST25metaG_FD_182733 | JGI IMG/M metagenome (GOLD analysis project Ga0224522, IMG submission 182733) | Peat soil microbial communities from Stordalen Mire, Sweden - C.F.S.T25 | ecosystem: Environmental > Terrestrial > Soil > Wetlands > Peat | place: Sweden: Norrbotten County, Stordalen Mire...
ATGCTCCTGAATCAAATTTTTTCAATGATGAAGAATTGAGGTTATTCGATGATATGGCAGCAAATATCACTTTCGCTATGGGATTTGCTGAACAGGAAGAAAAGCGCAAACAGGCGGAAGATGAGATTCGAAAGCTTAACGAAACATTAGAACAACGTGTGATTCTGCGTACAGAACAATTCGAAGCAGCCAATAAAGAGCTTGAGGCTTTTTCATATTCTATTTCGCATGATTTAAGGGCTCCTTTACGACATATCAATGGATTTATCAACCTTTTTCTCGAACACAAAACAACGCAATTAACTGATGAGGAGCAAGGCTACCTTGACGTCGTAACGCATTCGTCAGATGAGTTGGGCAAACTTATTGATGCTCTGCTTTCTTTTTCAAGACTTAGCCGATCAGAAATCCGCAAATCAAAAACAGATACTTTACAAATAATTAATCAAGGATTGAAACTCTTTGATCAGGAAATCAAGGATAGATCCATTGAGATAAAAATCAGTTCTCTTCCTGAAACTTATGGAGACTTCCAACTCATTGGTCAGGTATGGACTAATCTGATATCGAATGCAATAAAATATACCGGGAAAAGAGCAAAACCTATTATTGAAATTGGTGGCTTTAATGGAAATAGTGAAACAATCTTCTTTATAAAAGACAATGGTGCAGGATTTAATATGAAATATGTCGATAAATTATTTGGGGTTTTCCAACGTTTACATAAAGCACGTGACTTTGAAGGAACAGGCATAGGATTAGCAAATATTAATAGGATTATAACCCGCCATGGAGGTCGCTGTTGGGCAGAAGGTGAAGTGGATAAAGGTGCTACTTTCTTTTTCAGTTTGCCGGTTGAATCAATAGCGAAATAAAAGTATTGATTGGTATTTTTTTTACGGTTTATCTCTTCTGAACATAAATAGTTGTATTTTTAAAAAAGGTTACAAAATCTGAAACAAAATGAAAACAATCATCAAGAATATCCTTTTAGTTGACGATAGTATTAATGATGTAACGCTAATTAAAGCAGCACTGAAAGATGCGAATTTTGGTAATGAAATTATTGTAGCAGAAGATGGCGAAGAAGCCCTTGACTTTTTATACAAAAGAGGAAAGTTTGCAGATTATTTAGGCGGAGAACCTGTTTTTATATTTCTCGATATTAAAATGCCTTTAATGAATGGGATTGAGGTATTGAAAATTATTCGTGCAGATGCAGCATTCAATAAAGTTCCAATTATCATGCTCACATCCTCGCGAGATTCCAATGATCTTAATGAATGTTATAATAGTGGTGCGAATTCTTTTGTAGTTAAACCTGTAAATATTAAAGATTTTATGGGAGTAGTGAAGGAACTTGGACAATATTGGGTTGTGGTAAACGAACTACCTGTTTAAATATGTGAAATTGAAGTAAAAAAAGAACATATGGATAATGTAATTAAGATACTTCATCTAGAAGACAATCCAAAGGATTCTCAATTAGTGCAATCAGTACTGAAAAGAGCAAACATTAGGTACGACTATTTTTTTGCCGATAATGAAAATGATTTTATTTCTCTTATCAATAATCAAAACATAGATATTGTTTTGTCGGATTACCACTTACCCGATTATAGTGGGTCAGAAGCATTGTTATATGCCAAAAGTAATTTTCCGAGTATTCCCTTTATTTTTGTAAGTGGGACTATGGGAGAAGATGCAGCCATCGAATCATTATTAAATGGAGCAACTGATTATGTTCTAAAAAATAGATTAGAGCGTTTAGCATCAGCTGTTCATCGTGCTTTCAATGAAGCACAGGAACAAAAAGCTCGTCTCAAAGCTGAAAAGGAGCTACGAAAGCTATCACGTGCAGTTGAACAAAGTCCTAATTCAATTTTCATTACTGATATTAATGGGGTAATAGAATATATAAATCCTACTACCATAAAACTAACAGGTTATGATGAAGAAGAGTTAATTGGCCAAAACCCAAGAATATTTAGTTCTGGTGAAAAGCCAAAAGAAGAGTATTCCATTCTTTGGGAAACTATTACTTCAGGAAAAGAGTGGAAAGGGGAGTTTCACAATAAAAAGAAAAATGGTGAACTGTTTTGGGAATCTGCAACAATATCTCCCATTCTAAATGATGATAATGAAATAACACACTATGTAGCTATAAATGAAGATGTTACTAAAAGTAAAAAATTAACTATGGAGCTTATTGAGGCTAAAGAAAAAGCCGAAGAGAACGATAGGCTAAAGACTGCATTTCTACACAATATCTCTCATGAAATCCGAACTCCAATGAATGCAATTATTGGGTTCTCAGGGCTTCTTCACGATCCAAATATGAATTTTGAGAAGCGTAAACAATTCACTGATATAATTGTACAAAGTAGCACCCAATTACTTTCTATCATTACTGATATTGTTGATATTGCCACAATCGAAGCAGGACAAGAGCAGATTCATGAAAGTGAGATCAAGCTAAACTCAATTTTAAGGCTAATACTCGAACAATTCATGTTGAAGAATAAAAAACAACAGGTTCCTCTTAATTTGAAGACTTTTTTATCAGACTCCGATGATATAATAATTTCTGATGAAACAAAACTCGTTCAGATTCTTACAAATATTATTGGTAATGCACTCAAATTCACAGAACGAGGTCACGTAAATTTTGGATATACAATAAAAAATAACGAGCTCGAATTTTTTGTCGAGGATAGTGGCATCGGCATTCATACTGATATGCATGAAGAAATATTTAAACGCTTTCGTCAGGTTGAAAGTACGATGGAAAGGAAATTTGGTGGATCCGGTTTAGGACTGTCGATCTCTAAAGCCTATATCGAGTTATTGGGTGGAAAAATTTGGTTAATTTCTGAATTGAATAGAGGTTCTACTTTTTTCTTTACCATTCCCTTCATAAGGACAAAACAGAATGTTTTGCCAGAAAAACAAAATGGTATAGAATCTGGGAAAAGAATTAAAGAACATAATACATTGTTAGTTGCAGAAGATGAAGATTCTAATTTTATGTTGATTGAAGAACAGTTATTAGAATTAGATTTTAACATTATCAGGGCTAAAAATGGAATCGAGGCTATTGATATATGCAAACTGCAACATGTAGACATGGTATTAATGGATATAAAAATGCCACTTTTAGATGGTTATGAGGCAACAAAACAGATTAGGATCTTTAGGCCTGAATTACCAATAATAGCGCAAACAGCTTATTCTACAGATAATGATAAACACAGAGCTTTTGCAAGTGGATGTTCAGATTTTATTAGTAAACCAATCAAACAGGCGCTTCTTATTTCTAAAATCAGAGGACTGCTTAGTAAATCATGATAACTCAAATAACCGTAAATAACGTTGTTTAACAATAGCATTTTTTAATTAGGACAAAATACTAAGGAATATGAATCCACTAGAAGTTTTTCAAAATGAAGCTCCTGAAGTTGCCAAGGCATTTGATGGATTAATTGAAGCATTAAAAGGAACTACCGGGTTAGATCCTAAAACCAAGCAACTAGTATATATAGGGATAAAATCTGCCATGGGCGATACTACTGCCATTTACTTTCATGTTCAAATGGCTAAGAAGTTAGGCGCAACACGCGAAGAGATAAAAGACACAATTCTGATTACCTTATCAGTTTGTGGGTTAAAGGGTGTTGCAAGTTGCTTACCAACAGCAATGGATATTTATGATAAGACAGAGTAAAATTAATAAGTATGGCAAGTGATTTATTGAATATAATCAATATTGGTAAGGATACTGAATCCAAATTAATTCAGGTTGGAATTGATTCTTTTGAGAAACTAGCATCAATCGGAAGCGAGCAGGCTTTTATTCGACTTCAAACCATTGACCCCGGAGCGTGTTTGAGTTTGCTTTATGGATTAGAGGGCGCAATAGAAGGAACTAAATGGAATAAGTTATCTATCGAAAAGAAGCAGGTGCTACAGCAGTTTTATAAAATGGTAAAAATTAAATAAAACGTACCAGTCAATTCGGAGGTCGCACATTTGTAAATCGATTGATAAGTTATTATTTGTAAAAGGACGTTGATATCAATTGGTTTAAATAATCGTAATTAAATTAATGTTGCAAGCGTAGTATTTGCTAATCTATTAAAGGTGTAATCTCTTATGTCTTTAAAAGTATGGCGAATTGAACACGTCAGTTCATCCTTGCAATGTTCACATGATTGGTAATACTTTTCAGATATACATGGGAGTAATGCAATAGCCCCTTCAAAAAGTCTGATTATTTCAAGCAGACTTATTTCCTCAGGTTTTTTCATGAGGCAATAACCACCATTTTTTCCTAATTTACTTCCTAGATATCCATTTTTCTTTAGTTCTAATAAAATGGATTCAAGAAATCGTTTTGGAATTTTTTCACTCTCTGCAATTTCAATGATTGACAATGTGCCTTTTTCATATTCTTTAGCCAGTCTGGTCAAAGCCAGCATTGCGTATCGTGTTTTTTGTGTCAACATAATTAACCAATTTTGCTTATTTGCTTAAGCTTTTCAATATTCGTTATTTCTAAATGCTTTCCCGTTATTATAATCGTATTTTCATTTTGCCATTTCGACAAAGTCATAATAATATTTTCAGTCGAACAACATGCAAACTCTGCAAGTTCCTTTCGTGTGAGCGAAAGATTAAATGCGTTACCATGATAAATGTTTTCAGCCAAATACAAAATAATATCTGCTATTCTGCCCTCTTTCTGCTTATTTGCTAAGGAAATAAAATTGAAAATTGATTTTTTAAACATATCAGATGCAATCTGGTAAACAGCAACTGCAAACCTTCCATATGTTGTCATTAATGCGAGCAGAACATTCGAATCTATTAAAACAACCTCACAATCTTCAACAGCGATGATCGAAAAAAGGTTATTGTCTTTATAAAATAAATTAGCTCCACCCAGAATTTTAGGAGCTGCCACTAAAGTGAGAATGGTATTTTTATTCGTGTCACTTTCAAAATTAAACTTTACAATCCCGCTTTCAAGAAATGCAACATGGGTTGGTTGGTTGCCTTGCTTTAAAATTACTTCTCCTTTTTTGAACTTGAGTTTAACTGATGTTTTATCAATTTTTTCGAAATCCTTTTCCGAAATAAATTGTAAAGAGATTTTTCTTAACCAGTTGGTAAACTGTAAACTTCTATCTATTTCCATGAAAAATAATTTTACATGATTAATCCTTCAAAAATCCAACCTTAAACATTAAAAATTTAATACTTCATTATTAAAACTTCAATTCAAATGTACACTAAATCAGTTGATATTATAGATAATTCTGTATAAATAATATTCAACAAACTATTAAAATGGATATCAACAAGATAACAATCATTGGGGGCATTGGAAAGAATGGTCAACCAGAAAAAGTGGAGCGGTTTGATTTAAAAATGGGAGACATAATAAGTATCGTTGGACCCACTGGTTGTGGTAAAACAACCTTGATTAACGATATTGAATTATTTGCCAATAAGAACACGCCTTCAGAACGACAAATACTAATTAATGACGAACCTATTCCCGACGACTTTTCATTTGATCCTTCAAAACATCCTATTGCACTGATTTCTCAACACACCAATTTTCTATCTGATCTACCGGTAGGCGAGTTTCTACAGATTCATGCAAAGATAAGAGGCTCTGAAAATACAGAAAAGATGATTAAAGAGACCCTTGATTTTGCAAATCAGTTGACGGGAGAGGCTATTATTAGAGAAACCGCAATGACAGAACTTTCGGGAGGACAAACAAGGTCATTATTGATTGCAGATGCTGTTATTATTGGTCACTCTCCAATCATCCTTCTTGATGAAATTGAAAATGCCGGAATCCATAGAACCAAAGCACTTAAATTACTGAAGAAATATGATAAAATATTTGTCTTCGTAACGCACGATCCCAGAATCGCGTTGTTATCCGACTTTCGGATTATCATGAAAAATGGTGCTATGCAAAAGATGATCATAACGAATGGCGAAGAAAAAAGAGCAGCTATCGGATTGAAAAAAATTGATGATGTAATGCTTGAATTCAGAAAACGGATCAGGGCAGGAGAGGAGATAACTGATGTTGTTTTCGGCGATCAAATAAAGAGCTTAGCTACAAGTTACGATTATTATCTAAAAAGAAAAAGAGCATGAAACTAATAATTTTTGCAGGGCCGCCTACTTGCGGTAAAACAACAGTAATAAAACAAGTAATTCGCAGGATTCTCAAAAAGAATCTAAAACCTGCGTTCTTAAAGATTGATGTTCTTTATGCTGATGAAGATGTACAGCTAAAAAAAGAATTTAATATTCCGACTAAGAAAATCTACTCGGGAGAACTTTGTCCTGATCATTGTAATGTCGTAGTATTAGACGAAGTTGTTGAATGGGCCGAAGGAGAAGGTGCCGATTTCCTATTCGTTGAAACAGCCGGACTTTGTTTACGCTGTTCGCCGTATGTTGAGAATTCGCTTGGTATTGTCGTTCTCGAAGCAACAAGCGGAATGAATTTGCCTAGAAAGATTGGACCGATGCTGACCCTGGCTGATATCAGTGTAATTACAAAAATTGATTTGATTTCGCAGGCTGAACGCGAAGTATTTAGATACAGAATTCTTGAGGCGGCTAAAGAAATCAAAGTTGTTGAAAGTAATGCCTTGTATGGAATAGGAATAGACCCGATTGTTCGCGATATCTTAAAATCGAATGATGTTGAAAGACCTATGTTCCTAAGAGGTAATCCACCTGTTGGAACGTGTACTATTTGCGTAGGGAAAAAAGAGATCGGAGCAAAAAATCACTTCGGCGTTCTGCGTACGATGGAGAACGATTTGTTCTATGTTGGTGAATAATGTAAAACGTTAATATGAATCTGACTAAAAAGTTCATACAACATCCCAATGAGGTAGATATGACCTATTTTCAACATTTTAAGTTTGCTTTAAACTTAGCTTTTAGGCTTTTTATCACCAGTTGTTGTTCGATAGTTCATGCCATTTTCCCATTTTTATTTACAACGTTTTCAAGTTCAAGTATTCGAGATTTAAACAACTTATTTAATCAAAGATATCATGAAGACAATAAATAAAATATATCTGGATAATGCAGCCACAACCCAATTAGACAGCAGAGCCTTAGCGGAAATGATGCCCTTTTTAACTGATCTTTATGGAAATGCTTCTGCTTTATATTCTTTTGGTACTCAAGTTAAAGAATTACTAGCGCAGTTCCGTTCAAAACTTGCTGGATTTATCAATGCACAAAGCGATGAGATAATATTCACTTCCGGTGGGACAGAAGCTAATAATCTTGCATTAAAAGGAATTGCCTTCGCAAACAAAAGCAAGGGAAATCATATCATTGTTTCTGCAATTGAACACGACTGTATTCTGAATACCTGCAAATGGCTCGAAACACAGGGATTCTTTATTACCTATTTGCCTGTTGATGAAAATGGTTTTGTTGATTTAGAAAAGCTAAGTCGGTTTATCAACCCCAAAACAATTCTGGTTTCTGTAATGCATGCCAATAATGAAATAGGTACCATACAACCCATTTCTAAAATTGGAAAGTTATGCAAAGAAAGAGATGTTTACTTCCATACCGATGCATGTCAATCTTTTGGTAAGATTCCTATTGATGTTATTTCTCAGGATATATCATTAATGACTTTGAATGCACATAAAATGTATGGTCCTAAAGGAGTTGGGTGCTTGTACATTAAAAAAGGGGTAAATATTACCCCTCTACTTCATGGAGGGGGACAGGAATTCGGTTTACGTTCTACAACTGAAAACATTGCAGGAATAGCAGGATTTGTCAAGGCCGCCGAGTTGTGCATGGATGAGATGGGGACAGAATCAAAGCGACTCATGACCCTAAGAAATAATCTGATACAAACATTACAAGATCGATTTGAAGGTTTTTATGTAAATGGTTCATTAAGTAATCGCTTACCAAATAATCTAAACTTTGGTATTAGCGGACTAGAGGGTGAAACTATTAAACTTCTGTTATTCCTCGACGAAAAAGGAATTGCTGTTTCTACTGGTTCGGCCTGCTCAAATAATGATACTACAAAGAGCGCATCGCATGTTTTACAGGCTATCGGTAAAGACCCGTTTGAAGCAAGAGGAGCCATCAGAATTGGTCTTGGACGATTCAATTCAGCAAATGATATTGACTATTTTGCTGAAACGTTAACAACAATTATTAAACAATTGAAACCAATATTTTCCTGAGCGTGAAAATATTAAATGAATCTATCATTGTACTTTTCTCAATTCTAACAATTTGAATTTCAAATAAAAATATTTAAAAATGGAAACGAACACATTAGCACAAAGCAAATCATTTGAATTGCTTCCTAAATTAGATTGTGGCGCATGCGGGTCTAAGAGTTGTAGCGAATTTGCAAACAAGGTTGACAAAGGGGAAGAAGATCTGAAACATTGTATTCATATAGCCGATAAAATAGAGAACAATAAAAATTCGAAGGAATGTTTTATCTGTGCCAAAGAAGGTGTGGGTATGGGCGATAAGCTTGATTGGAAGGATAATCTGAAAAGAGACTTTGATTTTATTTTAGATTGTTTTCCAAACGAACCAGGGCCAAAAGAGACCATCTTACCTTATAATCCTACCTTGGTAAAAGAACTTGGCGTTAAAAAAGGAGATGTAATGATTGGTCGCCCCATGGGAATGTCATGCGGTTGTCCGATTACTCATTGTGGTGTTGTATCAGGTGTTGATGCAAGAAATGGTGTGATCTACTGGAATGTCACAGGTCCTTTGAAGCCTCGCTCCGAAGGATTTGTTGATATAGGATATTACGTTTCTCAAGCGTATGAAGGAATCATTAAAGAAACGAAAGAAAAAATTGAGATAGGACGCAGATATTGGTTCTTGCCTCGGCGCTGTATGCTCCAATGGCGACATAGTGGTTTAGTAAATGCCGTGACGAAACTGAGTGACGGAAGCTATAAAGTTAGAATAGAGGGTCTTCTAATCGGATAATCAGATTTAAAGATTCAATATAAATAGAAAAGGTCGCTACCAATATCCCGATAGCGACCTTTTCGCTCTGACAATTTCAGAACTAAGTTGAATGATAGTTACTTATAAAGCTTTTTAATCTCACGTGTTGGGACGAGGGCTTTGCTAACTTTCTTAACCATGATTTCGCTCTTAACTGTAAAAGATCCGGTTTGGCGAATGTCTTTTGATGACGCACCCACCTTAACCAAATACTTTCCGGCATCGGCAATCCACGAAGTCGAAGCCTCATTAAATGAAGCCAAATCTTTTGGGTTAATATCAAAACTCAACGTTTCACTTTCACCAGCTTTCAAAAGTTTCGTCTTTCCAAAGCCTTTTAGTTCTTCTGCCGGCTTATTCAATTTGCCGGTCGGAGCTCCCAGATATAGTTGAACGACTTCGCGACCTGCAACTTTTCCTGTGTTCTTAACCTCTATCGATACCGTTAGTTTGTCTTTAAACTCAGTCGAACTGATTTTCAGGTTGCTATAAGCAAACTGAGTATACGACAAGCCGTAACCGAATTCGTATGCTGTGTTAACATTAAAGGTGTTATAATAACGATAACCAACATAAATATCTTCAGCATAAACAACTTCTGATGGTTTTCCAACCATAAAAGATACAGGTGCTTTTACCTTGTTTGTATCAGGTAGCTCAATCCCGGGGAAATTCTTTGCAGAAGGAACGTCAGCATACTTAATCGGGAATGTGGAGGTAAGCTTTCCAGAAGGATTAACCTTTCCACTAACTACGTCGGCAATCGAGTTTCCGGCCTCTTGTCCAGGTTGCCAAGCTAATAAAATAGCATCAGGTAGATTTCTCCAACTGGCAACTTCAATTACACCACCAATATTAAGAATAACGATCGCTTTTTTCCCTTTAGCCTGAAAAGCTTGCGATACTGTTTTAATTAACGATTGTTCTTTGTCTGTTAAATTGAAATCGCCATCCACCTTACGGTCTGCACCTTCGCCAGCATTACGCCCAATGGTGATCAGGGCTACATCATTTTCAGCAGACATCTTCTCTGCCATCTTTGCATCTACAACCATCTCTGCGATCTGTGGTTTTCCACCCATCATCATTTCAATTGGATTCTTTGGCTTAGGAACTTTTAGGCGTTCATCTTTAATATATTTGAGATATGTGGTAGAAAGCGATTCGTCAATCACATATCCTGCATTTTTTAAACCATCTGCAAGAGATACACTGTATGCAACATTTACATCACCGCTTCCAGTGCCACCTTTAATGATATCGTAAGATGTTTTTCCAAAGGCTGCAATCTTTTTGATACTCTTTGCCAATGGCAGTGCTTCTTTTTCATTCTTTAACAATACCATACCATCGGTGGCAGCCTGGCGGGTTATCAATGCGTGAGCCTTCAGATCAGGTTTATTAGAATAGTTATATTTTTTGAAACGAGGTGTTTCCTGAAGAACTGTTAGAATTCGTTCAACATTCAGATCCAGGATTTTTACATCCAACTTGCCCTCTTTTACAGCTTTGATAATGGCTTGCGTTTGATTGGGTGTGCCTGGCTGCAACATGTCGTTTCCAGCTTTCATCTGTGCCACTGCATCTTTACCACCAAACCAGTCGGTCATTACAAACCCTTTAAAACCCCAATCATCACGTAGTACTTTTGTCAAGAGATCGTTGCTTTCTGAAGTATAGGTGCCATTGATTTTGTTGTATGACGACATAACCGTCCACGGTTGCGCATCTTCAACAGCAATACGGAAGCCTTCTAAGTAGATTTCGCGTAAAGCTCTCTCGCTAACAATGGTGTTCACAGTGTTTCTGTTGGTCTCTTGATTATTACCAGCAAAATGTTTTAGAGAAGTTCCAACACCATTCGATTGAACACCTTTTATCATAGCAGCAGCAATTTTACCGGCAACCAAAGGATCTTCAGAATAGTATTCGAAGTTACGACCGCATAAAGGATTACGATGGATATTAATGGCTGGAGCTAATAAAATATCAGCACCATACTCGTGAACCTCATTGCCCATTGCTTGTCCTACTTTGTTTACCAGTTCGGTATCCCAGGTCGAAGCCAGAACAGTGGATACTGGAAATGCTGTACAATAATAAGTAGCTTTATCATTTTTACGCATTGGCTCTATGCGAAGTCCGGCAGGACCATCAGAAAGTACCATGGATGTGATACCTAGACGAGCTAGTTCAAAAGTAGTTCCGGCAGCCCCGGGAACAAGAACCTGGGT
>Ga0224522_1000608_pt1 | contig 11277 bp, 6 predicted proteins | sample CFST25metaG_FD_182733 | JGI IMG/M metagenome (GOLD analysis project Ga0224522, IMG submission 182733) | Peat soil microbial communities from Stordalen Mire, Sweden - C.F.S.T25 | ecosystem: Environmental > Terrestrial > Soil > Wetlands > Peat | place: Sweden: Norrbotten County, Stordalen Mire...
CTTTAAGACTGATTTCGAATGCCATATTTATTATTTTCTGATAAAGTTATACATAAAAACCAGCGCGTGGTTGTAAAATCCCGGGATGCTTTTCCATCTCCTCTTCAATCAGATCGACTCCTAAACCCGGACGATTACTGAGATGCAGATGTCCATCGTAGACCATCTCTTTAATCGGATGATCGATAACCGTATCACGCCAGCTCACATCGGTAAACATAAATTCCTGACGGAAGAAGTTAGGAATTGACGCACAAACATGTGCTGAAGCAAGGGTCGATAGCGGTCCATTAGGATTATGTGGGGCAATCAGAACATTGTAAGCTTCGGCCATTGTTGCCATTTTCTTCATTTCTGAAGGTCCACCACAACGCGTGATATCAGGCATAATAATATCACACACATGTTTTTCGAGCAGGGTTCTGATTCCGAATCGGGTGTAATGTCGTTCGCCTACACAGATTGAAACATTGGATGGAATCCGTTCGCGCATTGCTCTCAAGGTGTCAGCATTCTCTGGTCCTGCAGGTTCCTCATACCATGTGATATCTAATGTTGATAGCCGCTCAGCCATCTTCACAGCAATACGGTAATTCAACATGGCATGTGTTTCGATCATGATATCGAATTCAGGTCCCACTGCATCCCGTACTGCTTTGCTCACATCAAAAGCTGTGTTTTGTTGTGCCGGTGAGAGTGTTAGATTTGATGAAAGGTCTTTTCCATAAAGATAGTTCGTATGAGCAAATGGATCGAACTTCAGACCGGTAAACCCAGCCTCCTTTACCATCTTCGCCTGTGCTGCATAGTCATCCGCATTATGTCCCCCACCTGTAAACCAGTAGTTGGCATAAAGTAATATATCCTTTCGATAAGCGCCCCCTAGGAGCTCATAGCAAGGCGCTCCCAGTACTTTTCCTTTCAGGTCGAGTAATGCCATGTCTATGCCGCTGATAGCACACATGCTGGCTCCAAATGGACCTATCCAGTTCAGATCACGATATAACTTTGTCCAGATGAAATCGGTTTGCATAGGGTCGAGTCCTATAATCCTTTCGCCAACATGTTTTGCTGCATGATACACAATCGGACTTCCCGGCCAGTTGGTAGCTTCACCAACTCCGGTATATCCTTCATCGGTAAAGATCTTTATCAATGTCCAGTTATATTTTACACCCTCTACAAGCCAGACTTTTACTTCCGTTATTTTCATTGTACTTAGATTTTTATTATCTGATTGTCATTTTTAAAGAACCTTTAATATGAGATCCTTTGGCGAATTCGGGACGAGGACCTGTAAAGAAATAACATGATCCGGGTCCATTAAAACCTGTAATAAGTAGTGCTGTCTGTCCATTTCTGACCCATGTTCTTACACTTTGCGAATAATCTGAAGAGACACACAATTCATGATGCATTTGATCTTTTAAAGATGCGAATAAAATATGTTCTTTGGTTCCCTTGAAATCATTATTTCCCAACTTATTCGAATTGTCTTTCCATAAGCGTGTTGGAATTTCGAGGGCGGGTTCTACATATTTAAGTTCGCGAGGACTTGCTTTAGCAGTACCCTTTAATCTATTGGGATCCCATGAAGGATATATTGACCAGAGACCCTTACGCTCCCAGCTTAATTCATCAAATGATTTGGGTAATTCAAAGAAGATTCCCCCTTGACGTAAAAGCTGATTGGCTTTGGCTGTAAAGTCGGTCAGTGTGGTATAATCATACCTGATGGTTAATGCTCCGTTTGTCTGAAAAAGATATTCCTGATACCCTGACAATTTGCCTTCATAGCTTCCTTCGATGTGAACAAGAATTTCACCATTAGGCTGGTCGGCAATCGTTACATTAGCGGGTTTCCAGTTCTCAAGCGTATTATATTCAAGCGGTTTTATGTTTTGTGTATAATTATTGCCTGCAATATTGGGCGCTCCTCCATCATCATCATTATGTGGTACTAACATCATAGCGCCACCTTTTGAGACAATGATATCATTGCCTGATTTTATCTCTTCAATCAGACCACTGCTTTTGTTGATTTTAAAGCTGATCTGATCTGCATTGATGATATAATCGCTTGAAGTAGTTGTGGAACTTAGTTTGACCTTTGCCGGTATTAATGATTTTGACGTTGAAGATTGTTCCGTATTACTTAATGTGATATTTTCCTCCTGACAGATTCTTCCGGTTGGATCTATAAATTCCAGATGCAGAATATCTGTGGACAAAGCTGTTTTGGTACTGATTTTTATTTTTCCTTTCGATAGCGGAGGAATACTCACTACCGGAACAGGTATCACTTTATCTCCAAGTTTAGCAGCAACTTTCAGATCTGATATATTTAGAAAGTTGTATCTGTTTTCGATACAAAGGCTGATAGATTCTTTATCAGAACTATCCGGTGTCGTAATTCTTGAAACGATTACCGGGGCATAAGCTTTTTTCATGCCTGTATATTCAGGCTTCTCTCTTCTCCACCCATCAATGATTCCCCATGGCCCATATCCATTAATCGAGTCTTTTGAGTAGTGAAAAATATCATCAATACCCGACCAGATTGCTCCTCCCAAACAAGCCGGATAGAAATATACTGAATCGACCATCTTTTTCAACGTATTTGCCCATGCATCAGAACGGACGGAAGGATCGGTTTCAACTTCACGTCGACTATAGGTCTGGATATGCATATATTCTCCAAACAGGGTTGGACGAGTTTTATCCTTTTCACATTCTGCGGGACCATTAAAACCTGGGTAATGATAATTTGCCAGATCTGCTTTACTACCGGCATTGTTAAAACCACCCCAGCATTGGTCGTGGAAAGATGTTGGTCTGCTGGGTTCAAGCATCTTTACTTCTGCATTTACGCGCTCCCATAAGGGGCTCCAGCGCGATTCATTACCCAAAGACCAGATAATGACAGAAGGGTGCTGACGACCAGCTAATACATTGTCCATATTGGCTCTGACCATATAAGGGAGATATTTTGTGTCGAGATAATTCCACTTTTCCCAAATAGGACTTGCACCGTGTTGAATCCAACAGAGAGAGGCTTCGCTCTCAACAAACATTCCTGATTCATCACACGCCTCCAGAAACTCTTCTGACGGAGGATAGTGTGAAGTGCGGATATAATTACAGTTTCCGTTTTTGAATAATGCTACATCTTGCCTGCAAAGCTCAGGGGTGAGGCTTCTACCTAATAACGGATGTGTTTCATGTCTATTTACGCCTCTTAGCTTAACGGGATTATTGTTTACAAAAAGTTGATTGCCTCTGCGTTCAATCTGACGGAATCCTATTTTTTGTTGATTTACCTGTAAAACCTTACCATTCAACCTAAGGGTACTGATTAATGTATAGAGATAAGGCTGTTCGCTATTCCACTTTTTGGGAGCATTCACTAAAACAGAAAAGTTAACAGGAATTATTTTTTGATCTTTAGCGATTACAATCTGTTTCATGTTGTCAACTAAGGGAACAATCTTGCCGGAAGCATCTTTTAATGTATATGCGAGGGTGGCATTTCCACTGCATACTGTTTCTGCATTAAGCGTGCTGTTTAAGAAAAGCAGAGCATTGGTGTAATTTGCATCGAACTGCACCGTGTATAAAAAGTCGGATATGTTTATTTCAGGTAAGACGAAAAGTGTTACTTTTCTCAAGATCCCGCCGACAGGATGGGCTGCATATTGAGATGTACATGCAAGGATGTCAGAAATAGTTTCACATTGTACCACTACTTCCAGTTTATTCTCTCCGGCTTTAACGGCTTGGGTTATGTCGAATTCAAAGGGAGCAAAGCTTCCTTCATGTTCTCCAATCTTCTTCCCATTGACAATGACAATACCATGTGAACTGACCCCATCGAATTTTATCTTTATTCTTTTTCCAATCCAGTCAGTGGGAATTGAAAATGTTTTAAAATAATATCCGGGTGTTCCTTTTTTTACATTAAATCCCTGCATCACCCATTCACCAGGTACTTTTATGTTCTTTGCATCGCTCACGCTGTTCTCATTGGAATTGAACTTCCAGCCGCTATTTAATGAGATAGATGGGTTTGCTACTCCTGAAATAAGTAATGGTTTGGGTGATAACCGTGGTGTTTCGAAAACGAATTGAGCAATCACAATATGCAATGAGTCTTGCGCATTGCATTGCCCAATATATATAAATGAGAGGATGATCAATAGTTTTTTCATTCGATAAAAATTAAAGCTAAAATTAGTGTTTTGAAACGAGCATGTTTTACAAAAGCAAACACGGATGTAAATTTAATAAGCGAGTTCCATCCGGCCTATAAAAACAAATTATTTACGGATGAAACTACATTATACCATACTTGTCAAAGGCATCACGTGCACTCATGCCCTGGAGAATGGCTTTCTGAACCGTTTTCTCGCCCCGTGCTTTCTCTAGTGCCTGTAATATTACCTGCTCTTCAATTTCCTGAGGGATAACACAAACGCCATCCATGTCGCCTATCACGATATCTCCGGTATTTACTAAGACTTCGCCAATCTGTAGGGGGACTCTATAGCCGATTACTTTTCCACGGGGTGCCTGATCCTGTGCAAATCTGCCATAAGAAAATGTAGGAAAATTCATCTTGAGAATTCCTTCGGTATCTCTCGAAAATCCATCTACAACAGCTCCAACAGCACCTAACATCATAGCCCTTGTACTCATCAGTTCGCCCCAAAGTGCATATTGAGGTGACGAACCTGAACAAACATATACTTCGTTTTTTTTCAAATCATCGAGCGCCTCTAACATAACTCCAAATGATTTAGCAGCCATCTGTGTCGCAGTCTCCTGATCCATTTTATCAATATCCGACTCTAAAACAGTCATCGCTCTGCCAACCAAAAACATATCGTGGCGCAATGGTTTTAACATGGGTGAGAGAAATTGATGTAATCGCCCCATCTTATCCATGATATCACCTATTACTGCGGTAAATAACTCTTTTTTGATAAGTTCGAATAACTCATCATCATTTTTCCATTCTGCCATTTTATGCTTTGTTTTATTGTGTGTTAGCTTGATTGAGTAGGCAATTATTTTAGTTTGATATTGATAGAATCACAGATGATATCACCTTGTTTCAATGGTTGATCCATTAGTTGTGCATGTGGCCGCATAAATCTTTCGGCACCCATATTGCTGTATCTGGCAACCAATATATTTGTTTTTTGATTCTCGAGCCAACATCTGATGTGTTGATTGCCATTAGATTGTACTTCAAAACTGTTTTTCCCATCAGAAAGGGTAGCCCTGTTAATATTCATTTTTGTTGATCTGAAATCATTTGTCCCCAACTCATTCTGATCCTGACTCCATGAATAAGCCGGCAAGTGATCAGGTCCTGCCGGACCGGTCAATTTTGTTAAATTTGAAGCATTTGCAGTACCTGTTAGTCTTCCTATATGATCATCAGGATAGTAGTTCCATAACCCATTCCGATCCCAGCTCAGGCTGTTAAATGATAAGGGAAGTTCAAAGACCAGCCCCCATTGACGAGGATTGATATTGCGTTTTAGCTCATAAGCATAGCGAATGATCAGGTTATCTTGCCGATCAAGCGTATAACTTGTCGATCCGAAGGCTTCATCATAAGTATCAAAGATTGTTAAAGTGACCTGATCCGGTTCGATTTTTATGTCTGATTTTAAAAATAGCTGGTTTTTTGCACAGGCTGTAAATCCTTCAAAATGGGTGTTTTCTCCTGTCATTTGTGTTCCGTTGCCTTCTCCGTTTAAGGGTAGAATCATGAGTCTGGGCATCACAATCTGTGTTGACCCATTGATTGCCTTAATCGTTCTGATGGTTCCACTTTTCTTGTCAAATAAAAGCGTGCAGTTCTTTGTTTTTACTGACAGTGACTGTTCATCCTCCTCAATAATTGGAGCATCCGTATTCATGACTTTCGCAATATTGACCTGTGGTACTATTCTGAACTGATATTGATCAATGATAATGCCTCTGTGATCTTTAACTTCCATATAAAGCTGTTCTCCGGTTAAGGGCTCATCCTTTAACTCAACGGGTATCGTAACTGTTTTACCGGTTTCGCCTTGAGGCTGGATGGTTCCCTCTTCTTTTCCACACTTCCAGGTAAACGTTGATTCGTTGAGGTTACTAAAGAGAAATCGGTTTTCAATAGTAAATTGGATTGTTTTATCGGATGCGTTGTAATTTGAAATCTGTTTGATCCTGACCGGTGAATAAGTCTTCTTAACATGCCAGTATTCAGGTTTCGTTCTTCTCCAGCCATCTAACGGTCCCCATGTTCCGTACCCAACCGTTTTGCCATTGGGTAAAAAGAACGAATCGTCTATTCCTGCCCATAGAGCACCACCAAGAATCCCCGGTACGTTTTGCATCCGTTCCCACATCCGCGAGAAACCTATTCCCCATGCATCACGAACTCCCGGATCAGTGTATAGCTCTAGTCGGTTGTATGCATTCAAATGACAGTACTCATCAAATGTGATGGGACGTATATATTTGGCATATACATCAGGGCCGGTTGGACCCGGGTAATGATGATTTGCTATTTCAAGGGTTCCTTCATCACCATCAGGACCATACTGGCTGAAGTTTCGGGGTCTGGAAGGATCCATTTTTTTAACGATATCTGCTACTTCACTAAAATACTCTTTAAACTTACCCGATTCATTTCCTAATGACCAGATTAACACAGAAGGGCTTGAACGAAATGTATTCACCATCTCGACTTCGGGCTGGATGAGGGCTTCATACCGTCGGCTATCAGGTACCACCGTTCCTTCAGCCCAACAGAAAGGAGCTTCAACTTCTACAAATATTCCCAGCCGATCACAAGCTTCAATAAATTCAGGAGCCGGTGGATAATGTGATGTTCTGATATAGTTGACATTGGCCTCTCTAAATAATAGAACATCTCGTTCCCATTGTCCTTGCGATAGTGATCGTCCTCTCAAAGGCATCACTTCATGGCGACAAACACCTCTTAACTTAATTGGGGCATTGTTAACAAATACCTGATTTCCTTTTATCTCTATTTGTCTGAATCCAACGTTTCGATTAATTGTCTCAACAACCTGATTGTCTTTTAGAATGTCAAGCTTTAATGTGTAGAGGTTAGGGTGTTCAGGATCCCATTTCAGGGGATGCGAAACATTGATTAAAACCTCTTTGCTGATTGTCTCTCCAGCTGAAACAGATGCATCGATCCTTTCCTCTTTTTTGACGAGTAGCTTATGTTCAGGAATAGAATAAAGCTGATAGCTGAGCCTGATGTTTCTGACGGTTGATGATGATTCATTGGTTAATTCAACAATCGTTTGTAAATGAGCATCTTTAAAGTCCTTGTCAAATGTGGTGGTATAATGAAATAGTGAACTATTTATCTTAGGAAGGGCTACCAGAAATATTTTACGCGATATACCACCCAAGGGATGAACAGCATACTGAGATCCACTCGATAGAGAATCAGCAATGCTTTCGCTCTTAACCTTTAACGAGATATAGTTTTCTTTTCCAACCTTTATCAATTTTGTAATATCCAACTCAAAAGCGGTGAACCCACCCAAATGTTTTCCTGCAAGTCCTCCATTGACATAGACCTCACATTCGCTATAAACGGCATCACATCTTAATTTCACAGCTTTATCATTCCATACGGAAGGAATAGTAATAGTTCGTGCATATCCAGCCCAGCTGTTGGGCTTTACATCATAACCCTGCATTACCCATTCTCCGGGAACCTCTATCGACTTCCATTTTTTAGCAATGGTCCAATCAGCTGTAAAACCGGAAGAGGGAACCGCATTGAACTGCCATTTTCCATTTAAATCGAACATTAAGTCTTTGTCTGATGGCAAAGGACTTAACCTTGGAATGCTTTGACTCCAACCGGTTAAAACCAATATAAAACAAAGGATAGAAATAAGTGTCAGTATTTTCATCTTCATGGTTTTACTAAATTTATTTAAATGAATCGTTCAGTAATATTCAGTTTTATTTTATCTGAAAATATAATATAGAATCAACGTGAAGAATATAAGTGTCATTCCGAGAAAGAGAATAGACTTTTCAGGTTTTATTTTGATATCATTCTTCACAGGTAGCGTTTTGGGTTCTTTTAATGGAGCAATGAGGGTAATCACAGCCATGATCATCACAATACAACCAAAGGTTATCGCCATTCTATTTAAGAATGAGATCTGATTTGAAGCGAAGGCATGTAACAGTCCATAAATCGGAACATTTGCTATCAATCCAACCACTCCGGCTAATGCAGGTGTACGTTTAAAAATGAGTCCGAAAACAAAAGCACAAAGAATGCCCGGAGAAATATAACCCTGAAACTCTTGTATAAAGGTGAAAACACCACCAAATGAAGGGTTTGCAAGCTGGGGTGCAATGATACAAGCCAGAACAACAAAGAAAACAGTCATGATTCGACCTACCTTAACAAGCTTTTTATCGGTGACAGTAGGATTCCAATGTCGACGATAAAGATCTAAGGTAAAGATGGTCGCACTAGAATTTAGCATGGCAGCTAATGCACTAACCACTGTTCCGGCAACTGCAGCAAAGATGAATCCTTTTAAACCAATCGGAACAATTTCTCTGATCAGGGTAGGGTAGGCCAGATCCTGATTGATAGCTATCTGATCTTTGTAAAGCTCGAAAGCAATTATACCGGGTATCACTACAACCAATGGAGTCAATAGTTTTAAACCAGCTGCAAACAGAATTCCTCGTTGTCCCTCTTTTAATGATCGGGCACCAAGAGTTCGCTGGATAATGTATTGATTCAGCCCCCAATAGTAAAAAGCAGGAATCCAAAGCCCAAACACCAATGCTGTCCATGGCAGTATCTTGTGTGATGCAGGAAGAATCATGTGCATCTTTTCTGCTCCTTTTACATAGAAATTATCAAATCCTCCAATGAGATGAATGCCTATAAAAGTCACAACCAAACCTCCAATAATGAGCGCAGATCCCTGTACCAGATCGGCCCAGACGACAGATGCTAATCCACCATAAGTAGCATACAATGCAGCCACAATTCCAATGATGACAACCGACCAGATCATTTCAATGCCCAACATTCGCTCTAAGAACAGAGCCCCACTATATATAACGGCTGAATTTGAAACGGCTACCAAAGCGGTCATACAGTAAAATGCAACGATACCCCTTGCAGTGCTATTATAACGATACTCCATATACTCAGGGATCGTAAATATTCCACTTCTGATAAATCGAGGCAGAAAAAACAGTGCTACAATTACTAAGGTAATACATGAAATCCATTCATAGCTAGCAACGGCAAGTCCTACATTTCCTGCTGCACTTCCCGACATTCCAACAAATTGTTCGGTCGAAATATTGGCTCCTATCAACGAAATACCAATGAGTCCCCATCCAAGTCCCCGCCCGGCCAGAAAATAATCTTCACCGGAATGATGTTTCATTGCTTTTCTTCCTTGCCATATACTTAATCCGGCTACTCCTGAAATGAAGAGTATAAAGACAATGATATCGAAAAATGACAGGCTCATAATCAGGGTTTTATATATTGATGAATAAATGGAGATTGTTTGCTAAAAGTAGAACGAAAATAATAGCTTGCTTTTCATTAAATTATCAAAGAATGGTACTAAATTACCCTATTTGTGACTATTTATAATAATATTAGTTATTATTGTATAAAATTATTTACTGATGAAACGAGCATATTCCAAAATCAATACCACAATTGGAAAGTTAATCTGCGAGTTCCATACGACCATTAAAAAACAAATTATATCCGTATGAAACCTCGTTTGTATGATATTGGGGTCAGTGAAAGTCAACTTGTCACGATGAAGATGATCGACACACCCTATTTAGATACCCATTTTCATTTTCATCCCTATTGTGAATTGGTTCTGATTATTGAAGGATATGGGCAACGCATAGTTGGTGAGCATATCGATTCGTTTTCAAAGGGTGATCTTGTTTTTATTGGCCCCGATTTACCGCATATCTGGAAAAATGATTCCCTTTTCTATCATGAAGAAAATGGACTTCGAACGAAATCCATGGTACTTTATTTTGCATCAGGGTCTATCTATAAATTACTTGATGAAGAGACAAAAACATTGTTTCATGAGCTGATTAATAAGGCCAGTCGTGGCCTTCGATTTTTAAATGATAGTCGACAACGGATAGAAGATAAAATGAAACGATTGTCACAAGCTTCAGGAATCAAAAGAATCATAAGTTTACTTGAGTTAATAGAATTATTGATGGTCGAAACGGATTATGAGGTATTATCAAATGGTGATTTCGCAGGTATTAGTAATGATAAAGATGCTACGAGAATAAATCATATCTATCGTTTTGTGATTGATAATTTCAAACGTCCGATATCACTTGAGGAGATTTCATCATTAGCAAATATGACGCCTAATTCGTTTTGTCGGTTCTTTAAAGTTTGTGCGCAGAAATCATTTTCAACATTTGTGAACGAAATTAGAATCAGTTATGCCTGTCGTTTGCTGCATCAGCCTGAATATTCAGTAAATCAGGTCTGTTTCGAATCGGGATTTCAGAATATCACAAACTTTAACCGCTTTTTTAAATCAATTACGGGGGTAACACCTACGCTCTATCGTAAAAGGGCTTTTGATTTACTGGGTAACATAGATTCATGATCAGCCTCAAATAAAGGGTGCTAAATCTGAAAAATAAAAAGGGTAGTCGTTTGAATTTATACGACTACCCTTTTTCTGTCAATAAATATTGAAATTGTTATTTTGTTATCTCCCAATTAAAGTCAACCGTCTTTCCCATTAACTTCCAGTGTTTGGGTTGTAGTGTTTCAAACCAGTCTAATGGTTCGCCTAATGGTTGAACCTTCGATCCGTTTAAAAGAGCAGTTGCAATTACTTGTTCCTGTTCAGGTGTTACCGATCCTTTTTTAAAGGAGATAAATAATGGGGTGCCTGATTGTGAAACCAGTTGTAACCATTGGCTATTTAAGCTCCATGGTATGATATCTTTCTGAGTTTGTCCAACACAGTCGGCATCAACAGCAAAAAAAGTGTTGTGCTGAGGAGCACGGAAAGCCAGACAGTTAACCCCCATTTTCTTAACCCTTTCCCACTCTTGACCGCTGGTGTCATCACCGATACGACTTATCTCAAAGATACCGGCGGCAAGGTGACCGATGGTGTTGCATCCAATGACCAAGGCATCGCCCCCTGCTTCACGAATACTTTTGTAATGATC
>Ga0224522_1000610_pt1 | contig 11263 bp, 8 predicted proteins | sample CFST25metaG_FD_182733 | JGI IMG/M metagenome (GOLD analysis project Ga0224522, IMG submission 182733) | Peat soil microbial communities from Stordalen Mire, Sweden - C.F.S.T25 | ecosystem: Environmental > Terrestrial > Soil > Wetlands > Peat | place: Sweden: Norrbotten County, Stordalen Mire...
ACCCCGATCTAAAATAGTGAAAACGCCATTGCAAGATCGCGGTGTGTCTTACTTTATGTTTTACTTATCTTGCATAATGCTGATGATAGAAGATGAAATCAAAATAGTAAATATAGCCATCAAAGCCATCAAAGCATTTTGGTGCATGGGAATGGTGATATATGTCGATTATCCGGATGAGTCTCTATACGTAAAATAGCAAAGTAAGTAAGTAAATATAAGAGTAGCGATGGAAGGATTCACACAAGTCGTTGAACGTTTGAATTCGCTGGTTGAGGAAGCTGATCAAACATTCAAATCTGGAGTGATCATCACCAATGGAACACGTGGAATGCTGGAATCAAATCGTGATCGACTTGTGCAGATCGCGGATGAACTTAAGGAAATCCAAGAAAATCACAATACTGGCAATCCTGTATTTGATAATATGATTTCAGTAATACTTATGCACCACCATAATTGGTATACTCAATATATCGAGTATCTATCAAAAGTGGAAAATCCTAAACCAGCATTAATTGGTTTCTATCACACCATTTCAATGTCTGAAGGCACTATGAATACTACTATATTTCCTTATAATTCCATGTATTGGGTTGCTCATTTGATGACTGTAATACTTCGTGACAAAGATAGAATCAACTTCGATTCCATCCAAGCTGAAAATGCTTCACTCAAGGAGCAACTCTGTTCGATGCAAGCCAGACTCAAGAAGGTTGAGCACCTTGTAATTCCAGAACTCATTGAATATGATTACGTAGCAATCAAATCTCGTTTGGATCCATATCGTGCCGAAATGAAACTTGTTCATCGTACCTTTGCGCGTATCATTCGTGCCAGATATGATGCACCAATTGCCATCGCGATATCGAAGTAGGTATTCGAATCCAATTGCACTATATGCAAATTGCTTTTTTTATGATGACAAAAAAAGCCAAATGACTATTCAATTACATATCAAGTAAAATGAATATAACTACAGTTGCAGAAATCCATTGATATAGAAGTCGCGTTTTGAAGCATCCTGAGATTATAGAATTATCATCATTTGTTGGAGATAACGTCTCGGTTGGAGATGGTGTTTCTGTAATTGGCGTTTTCGTTGGTGGTGGTGTTTCAATATCAGTAGAATTAGATGATGGTTTAGTTGTATTCGATGGTACTATAATTGCGTTCAATGGTGCATCAATCGAACTCGATGAGGATCCACTTGAACTCGATGAATATCCACTTGAACTCGATGAAGATCCACTTGAACTTGATGATTGGATCGGCGTCACTGTTAAAACAAATTGTCCTCCACATGCATTTCCTGTATAAGAAAGCATATCTAATGTACAGACACAACTATCAAATTGTTGATCAGCGTTCAATGTTAAGTTGAACATCGTTGTATCATTTTGGAAACCACCAGTTATATTACCATTGCATGGAATACAAGATATCTCAATCTCTTGTCTACGATATCGAGGAGTAACTAAACAGTTCATATCAGCATTCACTCCATACGCAACCAAACTCCACAAGATCAGAGCAATCATTTGATCTATATTATGGTGTAAATGCTTCAACATAGACGCACATGTCTATTTTCATTATATGATTTCTTTTGCGTGAAACTAATATAGCAGCATGGAGTGGATTTACATATTTCTGATCCTCTGCGCCATTGTCGCATTTGGTGTGATTGTTTATCGTAACCGGCATAGAATATCAAAACTAATGGCTAAGCTCGGTGGCATTATCGAATTAGCACAAGATCTGCGCACTTATCCCTCGCTCAGTGAGGATATACAAACACGACTTGCATCCAAGCAGATGCAAATTCGTGATTTTGTCGCACAGTCCAAAATAGCAGCATCCACAACAGTCCCAATTGGTGAATATCTGCACAATGTCGAAGAAGGAGAAGAAAGCATAAGTGTAAATCGTATATCACGATGGGCTAGTGGTGTGCTATCATATCATCCTGAGTTAATTATGGAAGATCGCTTCTTGGTCATTCTTTATATAAATACGTGGTTGCATAGATTAGCCGATTTCGCTGACGATAGTGATCAAAAGGCGGCATTGAAGCTACTGCTGGCCGATTTATTAGTGATACCCGAATGCACCCAAATTAGCCAATCACACTCAGGCACGACTGAATATACAACTGATGAAATGCGCAAGCGAGTAATGAAGATGCTTCTTGATGCTCCAATCATTCTCGATTCTGGTGAGAAGATACGCATCGATGCCTTGCAGAAAAAGGTGATAAAGGATGGTTACGCGGTCAAGCAATCAGAAATGGCGAGATGGGTATATAACGTGATGTCTTCGGCGAAACTGAGCAATTTTGAGTATGCAATAGTGTGCTCACTGGTTTATTACATAGACGTCTGGACATATTTGTTGAGTGATCCTGATCGTGTCAATGATTTGCGGCAGGCAACATTCGATATTCTCACTTATATGAATCCCGATACACATTTATTCAACACTAAGAAGCCCAATTTTGCCTTAGCCGCATAGATGTTCCATTATGTAATTTCTTTTGTTAAGACTAATATAATCATCATGGATGCAATCTATATATTCTTAATTGTTTGCGCCGTTTTTGCGTTTGGTATTTTAGTATATCTCATCCGCCATAGAATATCAAAACTAATGGCTAAGTTCGGTGGCATCATCGAATTGGCGCAAGAGCTACACAACTATCCATCAATGAATGAGACTACGCAAAATCGGATTGCGCCCAAGTTGCGACAGATTAGCAATTTCGTCTCGAAATCTAAAATAGCGGCTCATCCAACATCAATGCCAATAGATCAGTTTATACAAAAGGTAGAAGCTGGGGAGGAACAGATACTTCCTAAATATGTAAAGCGTTGGGCGCGTGATTTATTATTTTATACAGCCAAGGGAACTCACTACTTTCATCCAGATTTGAGTGCTGAGGATCGCTTCCTGATTATCTTAAATATAAATACATGGATGCGTAAATTGGTTGATCTATCAAAAGACAATTCACAAAAGGAGGAACTGAAGCAAATACTACCCACCCTATTGTCATATCCGGAGTGCACGGCTATTATCGTTTCGGGTAAAGAGCATGAAGACACACATGGGTATACTATAAAGGATCTACATGATAGGGTAATGTCTGTGATCGATGACGTTCCAGTTCTTTTCGAGGATGGTGAAGAAATACCATTTTATAAGTTCTATCAAGAAGCAACACGTGGTGGAATCGAGATTGTTCAATCGGAATGGGCAAGATGGATATATTCCGTATTGGTATCGGCAAGAATAAATAAGATTGATTATACCATAATATGCTCAATGATTTATTACATAGATGAATTGACATACAAACTGAGCAATCCAAATAATGTCAATGGGTTGCGACAGGCGATGTTCGATGTTCTCGCATATATGAATCCAGATACTCACATATCGGTAGAGAATCGTCCTCAATATGCCTTAACAGCATAAGCTATTAAACTGATGCTATATGTATATATGTGTATGTCTCTTTTTATGGTTATCCAATTGTGTCATACACACAAATTCAACTTCTGAGGCAATCAATATATGACTGGCCTAAACGAGTACGCGTTGGGCAACAAGATATATATCGATCTGAAGGAGATCCTTCCACTTCGTCCATATGCGAAAGGGTGTAATTCCATCAGTAAACTGATCCAGCGCAAAGGCTTCGATGATGTTATCAATGGTCGTATCGTCGATGGAGTTTTGTGCCGAACAGAGAAGAAATCGTGCAAGTATGGAAGTGCGTTCGTCAATAAATCAGAGGTTTCCGATCTATTCTCTTCACCAACTGAGATTAATGAAACCATCCCCATCGAAATGAATACATCTGATATTGGCAATATAAAACAAGAATGCGACATTCGGCTTCACCTTGCGCAACTCGAAATCAGTGAAGCCAAGCGCGAATGCGATATTAGAATTCACATGATGAGGCTCGAACTAGACGAAATGAAACGCTCATGCGACGTTCGGATCCATATGATGAAGCTCGAGCTCAATGATATAAAACGCGAGAACAACACTAAACTATACAGATCTGAGATCGATCTGATATCGGCTCATAACACCATCGATATGCTACGCATGCGAATTCATATCCTCGAGTCTCAAAAAAATGTAGCCACGTATTAAGCGATTGGTTTGTCATGAGAAGCAAGCGTTTGCTCATATTCGCGTGGATCGAAATGCTCCATAATATCGAATTTGGATATCTTCTCATCCACTATAGAACCAACTGCTGATTGGATTGATGCATCAATCGCGGTGTCGATCGCCGTTTTGAATGAATGGGCAACATCATGGATGATCTCTGTTTTACATTCCTCGAATACATCATTGCGATATTGGATCGCAGCTTCAGATTGATCACCATCCTTCATTGCAGTGAGTGCATTTATCTTGTTGATCAATTCCTTATGCCGTTGCTCTGCCTTGATGCGTTCTTGCTCTGCCTTGATGCGTTCTTGCTCCGCCTTGATGCGTTCTTGGTTGTAATTGTGTTCTGCTCTATTTAATGATTCTGTAATGGAATCACTCTTCCTCTTCGCTTTGAATTCTGATTGAACGATCCCCATTCTTGTGGCAACCCACACGATAATCGAAAGCGTCGCTGATATATTATTTGACTTGGTATCAAATATCACGGACAACAATACGCAAACTGATAATGATATACCAATCGCATATCCAATAGTTTTAGCAATAATGCCATCGTATCCAAGATCCTCTATGAACTCCTTTGCCATTGGATCAATAAACGAGTATTTGATTACTAAGCTGATGAACCTAACTGCCTTCATATCGGCTATTGGTTTGACCAGATCCAATATTCGTTGGTATTGCTCAGCTGGAAGTAGCAAGAAATCGAACAAAGTCTCCATATCTGCCATGTCTCCTATTTTAACTATCAATCATTGCTATTTTACACTTTCGATGCTTGTCTGAGATATGCCTCTGCATTATGTATGAACTCAGTAACAATCTCGTCATTTCTAAATGTTGGCTCGTTGTTATCGATGATAGTATTCATGAGTTGATTGAATTTGGTCTTGTCCAAGCAACTATCAATATCATTTGCATCCTTATCGTTTTTTATATCTGCCTTGATTGGCATCGATGGTTTCCCGCCCATGGTTTCTATACTATACACAATAGAACTCAGATTTCTTTAGATGCAAGCATTTTCATTATTTTGTCGAGCTGGGCACGCAACTCCGCGTTTTCGCGCATCAGTCGTTGTTGATTTTTGGCAAGAATGGGTATGATATGCTCATATGAAATATTATATGCAACACCTTCAGGACTAATAAATCCATCTTCATCGATTTCCTCTTTGACACTTGGTTCCGGAATGAGATTCACCAGATCAGAAAATCCGGCACGCATGAGTTCCTGAGCCACATATCCAAATGACTTATTTGGATCTCCATTAACGCGATAGTAGCTAATCGGTGTAGTATCTTGAACAAACGCTGTGCAATAATCATCAGTGAGTGGCTCGATATCCTTCTTTAGTCGTCTATCCGACATAACATCAATACTGCCCGTGCATAGAACCCGACCATCGGCTCGAATGCTATAGTTATAACTCGTAGGATTTGAGACAGGATTGATAACTCCACTGCTGCCAGTATTCATACGATATGAATATGGACTGGTCATCGTAAATGCAGTATAACCAACCTCAATCGGCATTGTAGAATTGGTGGTACTACCAATAGCCAATGCATTAATCTTGGTCAATGGTGCGTGTGCAATTGTCAGATTTCCGCTGGTATCAATAGTGAAATCAGCATAATTGGATGTGCCATTATACGATAAGCGCAAACAGCCACCCGATGTCGAACTGACTTCGAGTTGCTTTGATGGCGAGGTAGTCCCTACTCCAAGATACCCAGATACATTAAGCGTACTAAGATTGCCAATTGTGGTTATATTCGGCTGATATGCCGTCCCCAATGTTCCATAGAAATTAGTGGCAGTCAGATTATTGAACGATGCCAGATTTTTATTGGCATCAGGAACCAGCGCAAGATTAGCAACAACAACACCAGCAGTTCCTCCAGTAAGTCCACTGCCTCCACCGCCTCCACCCTCCAGCATGGTTGTAAAATCAGATTCATGCAAGACGGTGCTCCCAATAGTTATTGTTGTGCCAACAGTAATTCCTTGATTGATGGTTGCACTACCATTGACAGAAAGTGGTCCGTTAGTCAAAGATAGCGAATACGCACCAATTGCACCAGCTGTTAATGCTCCAAGAGTTGTTGTTCCTGATACAGTCAATGATGACAATTCCCCAAGTTGCGTGATATTTGGCTGATTAGATGTCATGATAGTCCCAGTCAGTTGATTCACGGTAAGTGCATCAAGACCAATAATGGTTCCTCCATTCAGTACAAGATTGACGTTGGATCCAAGTGCAATACGATGATTAGATGTACCGAGTGTATAATCACCATTGGCGATAGATATCGTCATCAATTGAGAACCATTATCAAATGTAGTAAATAAGCCATTACTCGCTAATATATTTAGTCGGTAATTGGTCAAATGAGCAACACCAATACCAATATTACTCGTATCCAGATAATCCAATGTTCCTAATGATGTTATATTGGGCTGAGCAGCGGTCATCAATTTACCAGTTATCTCGGTTATGGAAAGTGCAGTCAATCCAGCTATTGTACCTCCAGACATTTGGATCGTTTTCCCAGATCCGATGGTAATCCTATCCCCGCTCGTATTCAGCAAAATGCCATTACTATCAACACTGAATACCGCCGAATTAGTGCCATCTGTTATTTTTATGGCAGCCTCGGTTGTCATATCGTGAGTATCAATATCAATTGCTGATGTTGGTGATGTAACTCCGATGCCAATTGGTGCGCTAGTCAAAAGCCTCGATAGTATTCCAATATTTGTAATATTGGGTTGATATCCAGTAAGCAAAGTTCCAGTCATAGTGGTTGATATCAATGCCGCCGTCGATACTGAATTCGTAGCAACCAGAGTTGTTAAAGTGCCTATCTGAGTGATATTAGGCTGTGCCGCGGTAAGTAGCGTTCCCTTGAGTGATGTTGTATCAACTTCAGTTGCTGTTATCGTATTGATAACATTGAGCGATGATAGTGTGCCAATTGTTGTGATATTGTGTTGATCTGGGGTTAATAGTGTTCCTGTGATATCACTCACTTCAATTGAATCAGCGAGAATACCATTACTAACACTCAATGATGATAATGTGCCTAATGATGTTATGTTTGGCTGTGCTGCTGTTAATAGTGTTCCTGTTAGTGTATTTGCTGTTAGTGAATCAGAACTGAATGCTCCACTAACAGTCAATGAAGAAAGCGTACCAACATGTGTGATATTAGGCTGTTCTGCTGTCGTGAGAGTTCCACCCAATGTAGTTGCGCTCACTGATGATGCGGTAATCCCATTTGTCACAGCCAATGATACTAATGTTCCCACATGAGTGATATTTGGTTGATTTGCTGTGAGTAGCGTTCCTGTCAAAGTAGTTGCAGTCAGTGCTACTGTATCAATACTATCAGTAACACTCAATGTAGTTAGCGTTCCTATTTGAGTTATGTTGGGCTGTTCTTCTGTTAGTAGAGTGCCCGTGAGTGTATTTGCCACAATATTGGTTGCACCAGTAATCGCACCACCCATGCGCAATGATGTTGGCAAGATAACATCTCGAGTAGGTGCAATTGTAAGATCACCAAAATTGTTGATATCGAATGAACAATCTAAAATGGCAGAACGTTGCATTCGCATTACACTTCCATATTGCTCTTTTATGATCAACCTATGCGAAGTAGATGGCGCTACCAAATTGCCAATAATGACATCACCATTGGTTTGTAGATTTGTCAAGGTTCCTATCTGCGTTATGTTCGATTGATTTGCAGTTTGAAGCGTTCCTATTAATGTTGTTGCCGTCAGTGATGATATTCCCGTGAGTGTCCCTCCTTCGAGCTCTACGTTGTTATTTATGATCATATCATTATCGGAAAGAATATGAAGATTACCAGACGTATCGATGGTTATCTCAGCACCAATAGTTCCATTACTGAGGCGAATCGTTGGCGAGCCACTTACTATCTCCAATTGGCGGGTTGGACTATCCGTGCCAATTCCGATCTTCCCATTTATATACAGATCAGTAAGCGTGCCGATAGATGTTATATTTGGCTGAGCAGCCGTAAGCAACGTGCCAGTCAATGTAGAGGCAAATACGCCATTTATGCCATTCATGTTCAATGTGGAATCGAACACAAATGCCTTCATTACAGTGGCTCTTCCGGGCACAGTGCCATATAAATAATTTATCTCATCACCAGTTGCTAATATCGATATATCATCCAAACTCAATGTGTTTATATTTACCGCATTGAGAGACGATATATGCGGCTGGTTGGCTGTCAATATGGTTCCGGATAATAATACAGCGGATAATGAGTTGATATTGGAGATATCGAGTTCATCATCCACGACTAATGCTTTTAATGCCACCGCTACACCGGGTGTAACATTGGTATAGTTGAGCTGATCAGCGGTGCTGCTCACAAATGAATCGCCGATGTATAATGCACTTGGATTGATATGAATATGATTGATGCCGAATTGGACATTGCCATTAGATGCGGAAATCGTTAATCCAAGCGCATCGGTCTTAAATGTCGCCGATGTTGATAATGCTGAATTCAATAAGGTGAGACAATCGCCAATTGGATCCACAATCGAAAGCCGCGAACTGGATGCGGTGGATTGACGATTTATCGTGACATGCTGAGTTTCGTCTACATAAATCGCCGAGTTGTTGTTGGTGGTAAGTTGGATAGTATCACCAGCAGGGGTTGAATTGATTGCAACCGATGCCGTATTATTTGTTATGTAAGATCCTCCACCGCCTCCTCCAAGTGCCGCAAGAGCGACAGGTGTAGGTGGTTTAAAACTCGGCATGGCTATATAATATCGGTCATTCTATGATAAAAAATGAACTTGAGCGGATATTATGATTATCTACATTTATTGGGGATTTTCTAATTTATCCAATCTACTCATGATTTGCTTCATTGCGGTATGCAATAACGCACAAACTCTACTATAATCAACACTCAACTCACCACCTTCAACATCACCAGCTTCCGTAGCATGCATATCTACATTTGCCATAACATTGACCAATTGCTTGAAATCCTCCTTCAACAAATCTTGCGCAATGTAGCCCAATTCTTGTTTATCTGGCGTGTTCTTTTTCTCGTACTTGACAGGTGTTACATTATTCACGAATCGCATAGCATCATCATTCGATATTGGAGATATGTTCTGCTTTATACGACGATCAGATGTGATATAAACGGCAACATGGCAGAGAATTGATTGGTTTGTTTCAAGACTAAGGTTTACTCCAGTTATAGTTGGTGACATAGCACCAGGTCCAGTATTATTTACCATATAACCTGGGTTATAACTAAGTGTTTGACTGTTGAGTGCATTTCCGATATATACTCTGCAATTGTTAGATGTATTCTCAGCTCCAAATCCAGCTGCTCCATTGGAACTTATATATACACTTGTTCCGCCATAACAACCCAATCCAAGATAACTATTACCGGGGCTATTATAAACGAAACTAATCTCAGCTTGCTGATTAGAAGCATTAGCCTTACCAAGTGTAAAATACACCGCCGATCCTGATCCTAATCCACTATTCAGAGCACTAATCATTCGTGACGTATCTGTGCTATTACCTAACATAAGTGTATTTGCTACATGCATATTTCCAGCCACATCAAGTAGTTGACTTGGCGTCTGTGTTCCAATGCCTACCTTTCCGTCAGATTGGATCACCATTCTAAAGTTGCCATTGTAAAAGTAAAATCCATTTAGAGGAGCAGTAGAAGCACTTCCACGCGACCCAACTTCCCAATTAGCACCAGAGTCATTGCAATATAGTATATTGGAAAGTCCAGAAGAAGATGTATTGGTTAGAGTGATCATATTGTTAACTGTACTTGCTATATTCACTTGCCCAGCTACATCGAGCGCACAACTTGGAGTCTGTGCTCCAATTCCAACTTTTCCATCTGGTGTTATTCTCAATCTGGCGGTACCATTGCCTATAGTGAATGCATTAGCATAACCACCAGTTTCAGCACTTCCACTAGATGCAACTTTCCAAGGACTTCCAGAGTCGTTGTTTAGAACGAGAGAAGCATCTCCAGATGATGAAGTATTTGTTATTGATATTCCGGTATTGTTTGTAGTTGATACGAAGACTTGTCCTACTCCACTAATACTACTATCTGCAGCAAGCACCAAAGCTTTACTTGCGGATGCTGTGCCTGGTGTAACACTCAGATATCCAGCTTGAGTTGAGGTTATGGATGATTGAGTAACTCCATTAATACGAAGACTGCCAGTCATATTAATATCGCCAGATACATCGAGTGCATAACTGGGACTGGAAACACCAACACCCACCTTGCCATCGAACTGCACATACATCATAATTCCACCATTTCGACCAATTCTGAATTGATTCGAAGCACTACCATCCCCAGTATGATAATAACTTAGTTCGGCTTGATTGTTGGTAGTATTGGCTTTCCCTAATGTTATATATCGTATATTCGTATTTGCTACAGTAGAATCCAAACAACTAATCATGCGAGTGGTATCAGTAGATGTACCAACCTGCAAAGATGATGTGGCAACAATCTGAGGACTGGTGATCTTACTACCCGTGCCGATATTTAGATTTCCAGCAATACCAACACCTCCTGATATGATCAATGCGCCAGTTGTACTACTCGTTGATGCCGTAGCATTTGTAATCGAAACGGCTCCACTTGATGTCAATCCAGTCAAAGTTCCAACTGAAGTGATATTTGCCTGAGCAGCTGTTTGGAGTGTACCAGTAAATGTGCTTGCCGTGATGCCATTTGTAACAGTGAGTGAACTCAAAGTCCCAACAGAAGTGATATTTGTCTGATCAGCAGTTTGAAGTGTGCCAGTAAATGTGCTAGCCGTGATGCCATTTGTAACAGTGAGTGAACTCAAAGTCCCAACAGAAGTGATATTTGTCTGAGCCGCAGTTTGAAGTGTGCCATAAATACCAGTTCCAACATAAAGTGTCTTAGCAATTCCAACACCACCGGATACAATCAATGCACCGGTTGAATTACTTGAAGAATCTGTAGTACTTGTAATAGAG
>Ga0224522_1000612_pt1 | contig 11243 bp, 11 predicted proteins | sample CFST25metaG_FD_182733 | JGI IMG/M metagenome (GOLD analysis project Ga0224522, IMG submission 182733) | Peat soil microbial communities from Stordalen Mire, Sweden - C.F.S.T25 | ecosystem: Environmental > Terrestrial > Soil > Wetlands > Peat | place: Sweden: Norrbotten County, Stordalen Mire...
AAATAATCCTTACTTACTTTGCTTTCAATAAAACAAACTAATGGCTATTTTTGTATTTCAAACTTGAAAAAATGTCATCAGAGCTAAATCAACCCCTGAAAAATTTATTCGTTATTGGCGATAGGGTTTTAATTAAACCGAAAAACTTGCCAGATAAAACCAAAACAGGATTGTTACTGCCCCCTGGATATAAAGAAAAAGAGGTAGTTCAAACCGGATATGTCGTAAAGACAGGCCCCGGATACCCCATCCCAATGGTATCAGAAGAGGGAAACGAACCATGGAAACAGAATGATGATAAAGTAAGATACATTCCGTTACAGGCACAAGAAGGTGATCTGGCTATATTTATGCAAAAAGGAGCTATCGAGATTTTTTATAATGACGAAAAATACTTTATTGTTCCACAAAGTTCTATTCTACTTTTGGAAAGAGATCCCTTTCTATAGAGAAATCTGGTGAATTTAACTTTAATAAAAAATCATCCGGGTGATACCATATAATCTGCGTGTCTTTTTTAAACCAAGTCATCTGTCGTTTGGCGTATCGATGTGTGTTTGTCTTTATGTCTTTGATAGCTTGCTCTATAGAACATTTTCCATCAACATAACAAAAAAGCTCTTTATAGCCAACAGTATTTAAAGCATTATAATCTCTAAATGACAATAAAGAATAAACCTCTTCTAACTGACCTAATTCCATCATTTTATCTACACGAATGTCAATTCTGGATATTAATTCTTGACGATCGCGAGAAATACCAATTTTTGCAATATTAAAAGATCTTTCTTTTTTTGAATTCAACCTTAACTGAGAATACGGTTTACCTGTTTGAATGGATACCTCTATTGCTCTCTTCAATCTGACTGGGTTTTTAAGATCGACTATCCTATAATATTCGGGATCGAGCTCGAATAATTTTTTTTGCAGCGGTTCAATTCCTTCAGCATTATATAGATCATTAAAATATTGCCTAATAGCAGGATCTGTATTCGGCATATCATCTATACCATTACATATCGCATCAATATATAATCCACTTCCACCAACCATTACTACAGTTGGATTTATCTTAAATAATTGGGGTAAAAGAGATATCACATCATTTTCAAAACAAGAGATGTTATACTCCTCTGTAACAGATTTATGACCAATGAAATAATGTTTTACTAATGCTAATTCTTCAGAAGTAGGGGCTGCTGTTCCGATTTTCATCTCTCGATAGAACTGACGACTATCAGCCGAAATAATAGGACAGCCTAACTTCTGAGCAAGTAAAATACCCACAGCTGTTTTTCCAACGGCTGTGGGTCCTTCAATCACTATTAAATTATTTTCTTTCAAGAAGTTCTTGTTAAATACAAATGAATTTAAAAATTACCATTTTGTATCGTTATTAAAACCAAGAGATGCAAGATCATCATCTATTAATTCATCTGGTTCATCATCTTCTAACGTATCTGCCAATAATTCATCATCTTCTAATGCCGGAACAGAATGATCAGAAAAACGATTTGGTTGAATTAACTCACCTGTTTGTTTTACGCAAATCGGATAAGTTGCATTTTCATTGGCTTCAGCAATTTTAAAGAGTTCAATATAGAATACAGTTGGATTTAAAAAATCATATTCCAACAACATCCGTTGTGCTGGATCCTCAATAAAGTCCTTAATTTTGACATTCCCCATTATAAAAGTCGGAAGCTTTTTTTGAGGCTTACGAAATTCATCATCATCATCGTCAATTTGTTGGTCAGCTTCAGTTTCGTCTTGCATATCCATGAGCGTAATTTCCTTCTTTTTACGCCATTTAGAGTCGCAAATAAAGAAAGAAGCTAATTCATTACCTTGTAATTTGACGGTCTGGCGAATAAGCTCATAAAGATTCAAAAATGTCTGATTCGATCTGATTTCATAATCTCTTAAAAAATCATCCTGATCATCAAGAAGCATTCTCAATTTGTAAGTGTGCATTTTTCTTTCAGTTTTTTAATCCGTATTCGAACAATTAAATTAGTCTTTTTTTTAAAGAAAATCAACAATTTTTTATGATTTTATTGGTTTGATTCCCAATTTTTTAGCTTCATTAATCATTAATTTATAGGCTTCATTATAGTCATTTTGAATAATCCCATTGAGAATTGCTTCTCTGATAGCAGTTTTAATGATTCCAACTGAACGAGATGGTGTAAGCCCGAGTACCTCCATTATCTCTTCTCCACTGATAGGAGGTTGCCAGTTTCGAATTCGATCTTTTTCTTCGATCTCCTTTAATTTGATCCTTACTAACTCAAAATTAGATAAATATTTTTTGACTTTTACTCTATTCTTTGATGTTATATCTGCTTCACAGAGCATCATTAAGTTTTCTGTATCAACATTGGCATCAAAAAGTAACCGTCTAATTGCTGAGTCCGTTATACCCTCTTCGCTTAAAACAATAGGACGTAAATGCAAAAGGACAAGCTTTTGTACAAATTTCATCTTTTCATTTAAAGGAAGTCTGAAGTATTGAAAAATTTTAGGAACCATCTTGGCACCAACAATTTCATGTCCATGAAATGTCCAACCTTGCTTATCTTCCCATCGTTTTGTAGCGGGCTTTCCAATGTCATGCAATATAGCAGCCCATCGAATCCATAGATCATCAGTTGCGCGAGATATGTTATCTAAAACCTCAAGCGTATGAAAAAAATTATCTTTATGTCCTTTTCCTTCTCTTGTTTCAGCTCCTTTAAGTGCGACAAAATCAGGAAAAAAAATAGTAAGCAATCCGGTTTTGTCAAGTAATTTGAATCCGACTGATGGTTTCGGAGAGAGAATGATTTTATTTAGTTCTTCAGAAATTCTTTCTTTCGAAATAATAGAGATACGATGTGCATTTCTATTAATAGCTTCAAATGTTTCATCATCAATAACAAATCCAAGTTGCGAAGCAAATCGAATGGCTCTCATCATTCTCAATGGATCATCAGAAAAGGTAATATCAGGATCTAATGGTGTTTTAATAAGTTGTTCTTCCAAATGCTTTATACCATCAAAAGGATCTATTAAAAGTCCAAAGTCAAATTCATTAAGGCTGATTGCCATTGCATTAATAGTAAAATCACGGCGGTTCTGATCGTCTTGCATGCTTCCTGATTCTACTAATGGTTTTCTTGAGTCGCGACGATAGCTTTCTTTTCTGGCTCCAACAAATTCAACTTGCATGTCACCATAATGTAACATAGCTGTTCCAAAATTATGAAAGACACTAACATGCGTGTTCTTTCCAATTTTCTTTCCAACTTTTTCAGCTAAAGCTATGCCACTACCAATTGTCACAACATCAATATCCATAGAATTTCTTCGGAGGAAAATGTCGCGAACAAAGCCGCCTATCACATAAGCTTTTAAGTTTAATTCACTTGCTGCTTCTGAAATAATAGAAAATATTGGATGTGACAAGTATTCTTTCAAGTATTTATTTTTTTTCAAGTTGCAAAATTACAAAAAATAGAATGAAGCCAAAAGTGAATGGGAACACTCTTGCTTATTTTTAAACCAAAGAAGAGGCGATCGTTTGATCGCCTCTTCAGTAACATTTTGAATATTAACGCAAAATCTATATAAATGAATTTAATTGACTCTTATTTTATTCCCCAGTTTAAGTAATTTATTTTTCTTTAATCCGTTTAGTTTGCATATTGCTGCAATCGTAGTATTATTCTTGTCAGCTATTTCAGATAAAGTGTCACCCTTTTTAATTTTGTAGAATTTTTTCTTTCCTTTCTTTACAGGATGATCATCTGCCGGTTGAATGTCATTGGTTACAGATTCTTCTCTGTTTTTAAGTTTGGAATGCTTCTTTTTATCTTTCTTGCTTGGTTTATCATTTGTTACAACCAATTCATTAGAATGAGGAACATCTCCATGTTTTACAGAATGCGATTTGCTAAATGTCCCCCTTGTAATAAAAAGTGTATCGCAAGCCAGTGAGAATTTTTCCATATCGATTACATTAAAAGGATTAAAAGGTTCACCCTGAAAACGTGTTTCGAAATGAAGATGGTCAGTTGTTGCATGACCTGTTCGTCCACCTAAGCCTATTAAATCACCTGCATGTACAAGTTCATTTGCATGAACAGATATCTTTGATAAGTGGCCATAAAGTGTTTCGATTCCATTAAAATGTCTTACCACTACAGCATTACCATATCCCGAATATTTTTTTGCCATTCTAACGATACCGTCAAAAGCACATAAAACCTCATCACCATGGTTTAGTTTTATATCAACGCCTGCATGAATTCTACGGCCTCGAAAGCCAAAAGGGGATAATAACTTCCCTTTATAAGGAAAAACGAAAGGATTTGCGTTTGGATTATTTAAAACGATGATGGTCGTATCATTTTTACGTGTAACATCCGTTCTTCCCGATCGAACATTTAATGTATCCCAATGGTCATTTTTGATCAGTTCCTCAGGCATAAAGATAAAATCTCCAGGAAAAAATTTTCCTTTTGAAGAATCATTTTTATGACGTGGCTCAAACTTAACTCTTTTAAAAAAATCAGAAGTATCAATAACAATAGATTGACTATAAGATATAGTACTCAACCCTGTTAATAACAGTAATAGTATTAAAGTTCTTCCGGTAAATGCTTCATTTATCTTCATTCTTTTCAATCTTCCTGCCTTTATGCCGGTGCTTACTCTTTAAATTTGTTTATTGTGCGTTAACAAATATAGTCCAAACCCATCATGTAGATAAGAAACAGAAAGACTTATTAAGATTTTTTAACAATTTGAGGAGAGGTTCCACAAAGAAGCTTATTCTTTAACGGATATTAACAATTGCGATATTTTAAGGTATCTCTATTCTCTATTAATTCCTGTTTTAAATATTATGTTTTTGATTTTATTGGGGTCTGATAACATCTTGACTTGCTTAATTGGATTAATCTTTAATTTGTTCAATAATCTTATTCACTTCAATTTCAGTAGCTTTAAGTTTATTGGTACAATAATTAATCAAAAAGGAGGCTCTCTCAATTTTCTGTGTTAATAAATCAACAGAAACGGTTTCATCATTAATTTCTGAGGTTATCGCTTTTAATTCATTAAATGCCTCTTCATAAGTGAGTTGTTTATTCATTGTTTGGAATTTTATTGTTTACAATTGTTTGAACAGTACCATCATAAAACTGAATGTCAAGGGCTTCACCAATCTTAATTTCTGATGAATGTGTGATGATATAATTATCCTTTTTTATAATAGCAAATCCTCTCTTTAATGTGTTAATGGGGCTCATTATCATGAATAATTCTTTAAAATGTTTTAGAGACTCAAGTTTTTTGTTGAAAAAATTATTATTATTTTCTTTTAAGTTTTCTTTTTGAAATAATAGATCTTGAAACTTTTTTGCAGTAATAATTAAGGGCTTAGTTGTTAAATCACGACTAGCTATTAATAATTCACGTTGTTTATACTGAAGCTTTTGTTTCCCTTTATTTATAAGTTGTTGTTTAGTTTCCAATAAATTTTCTCTACTAACAGATAAAATATAATTTAATTTTAATACTAATTCATGTTTTAAATCTTTAATTAATTGCTCAAATATATGGTTGTGTTCGATGATCATTTCGGCAACTTTGGTAGGGGTATTCATCGACTTATTTGCCATTAAATCAGCGATGGATATATCCTTGTGATGTCCTATTCCTGTAATGATGGGAATAGAAAAAAAGGCAATCTCTCTTGCAATGTCATATTGATCAAATAATAGAAGATCGCTTTGCGAGCCGCCACCTCTGATTATAACCAAAACATCATATTGATCTCCTGATCGAATCACTGATTTCATTTTATCTACTAACAGATTCGTATTGTTTTCACCTTGAACTGTAGTGAAATATGGATAAAGATCAAAATGATAACCAAAATTATTGATCATTAAAGAATTCACAAAATCTGTATATCCCGCAGCATTTTCTGAAGATAAAATGGCAATCTTTTGAATAACGACTGGTAACTTTAATTGCTTATTAGGCGTTAAATATTCACCATTAATAAGTTGAATTGTATCAGGATTATCCTTTAATAATCGCAAAAGTGTATTTTGACGCTGACGTTCAAGATTTCCAAGTGTGAAACTAGGGTCGATATCTTTTAATACTAGTTTCAATCCATATACTACGTGGTAATCAATGCTTACCTGTATCAAGACTTGAATATTTCCTGAAAATTTTTGTCCTGTAATCTGTTCGAAATTTTGAATACGTTGAGACCCTGATCCAAATGCAGAAGCAGCAATTTTGGAAATAATTGATTGGTTTCCTTCTTCTTTTTCTACTAAATCAAAAAAGTAGTAATTCTTTGTTGTATAATAGTTTACATTGCTAAGCTCAGCTACAATCCAAAAAGTACTATTCTGAAAGGTGTCAGAAAGCGCATTCCGAATGAGCATATTTAACTCAGAAAGTCGCATAAAGGATATGGCAAAAGGAGTATTCAAGTCTAGTATTTTTTACGAAGTTAAAGAAAAAAATAACCCTTTTTAAAAAACTAAATAGACTTTATTTCAATAACATCTCTTTAACCTGAGCCACCTTTTCAACATTAAATGAAGCAATGATTTGATTGTGCTTTTCTGCAATCTGGTTATTACATAAATTACCAATACTGCCTTCATGTGTATGATTGACCTCTAATGAAGGATCAAAGTTTCCTTCAGCAATTTGTTTCCCAATGAGTTTATAGGCGTCTCTAAATGGAATACCTTGTAAAACAGCACTATTTACTACTTCAACACTGAAAAGAAACTTATATTTCGGATCTTCTAAAATATGCTCATTTACCTTAACCTTACCGATCATGAAATTAGCTATTTCCAAAATATTTTGGATTTCACCAAATGCTGGAAGGTATGACTCTTTAATCATCTGCATATCACGAAAATAACCGGATGGAAGATTTCCAAGAATAGCACTTATTTCAAAAGGAAGGGCTTGAATTTTATTACATCTTGCCCTAAGTAATTCAAAAACATCTGGATTCTTTTTGTGTGGCATGATACTAGATCCAGTGGTTAATTCGTCAGGAAGCGAGATAAATCCAAAATTCTGACTCATATACAAACATAGATCTGTGGACATTCGTCCTATTGTTGAAGCTAAATTGGCTAATGCAAAGGATGTTATTTTTTCAACTTTACCACGTCCCATCTGCGCATAGACAACATTGTAATTTAAATTGTCGAATCCTAAAAGCTGTGTAGTAAGTGTTCTATTTAATGGAAACGATGAACCATAGCCGGCAGCTGAACCTAACGGGTTTTGATTATTGATGCGATAGGCACTCAACAGCAACTGTAAATCGTCGGTTAAAGCCTCAGCATACGCTCCAAACCATAAGCCAAATGAAGAGGGCATGGCTATTTGTAAGTGTGTATAACCTGGCAATAAAATATCTTTATAACGATTGCTTAATTCAATCAATGAAGAAAATAATAAATTGACTGATTCAACAACATCAATTATGTTATCCCTGGTAAACAATCTTAAATCAACTAAAACCTGATCATTTCTTGATCTACCACTATGAACTTTCTTTCCGGTTTCACCTAATCGTTCTGTAAGAAGATATTCTACTTGAGAATGGACATCCTCTATTCCTTCTTCAATTTTGAAATTACCGTTCTGAATGAGATTATAAATTTCAGATAGCTCTTTACGTAAAATAGGTAACTCTTCACTACTCAACAATCCAACACTTTCGAGCATAATGATGTGGGCAATGGTTCCTAAAACATCTGAACCTGCCAGATATAAATCCATCTCACGGTCGCGTCCTACAGTAAATTTTTCAATTACATTATTAATAGGCGTACCTTTTTCCCAAAGTTTCATATTGATAGTATTAAAATTTTTTAAACGAAATGATCGATACTAATTTACAGAAATTATTATAGATTAGAATTTTAGTTGTTCTAGTATTCTAATGTAGCGTTTAATTCCTTCTTTTATTTCTTCAGGATAGATGAATTCATTTGCTGTATGCGATCTTGCAGAATCACCTGGTCCCATTTTAACAGAGATATAAGGAATTACTGCCTGATCAGAAGTAGTAGGAGAACCATAACAATGAATTCCCATCTCTTTGGCTAAAACAACAAGAGGATGATCAGCAGGAATAAAAGATGAATTTAAACGGAAAGAACGTTCAACCACCCCACTTGCAACATGTTGCTTTATAATATCAAGTGCTTGTTTATTCGAATAATACTCATTTGTTCTTACATCAACGACAAATTCACAAACATCAGGCACCATATTATGTTGATAGCCGGCATTTATTTGAGTAACACTCATTTTTACAGGACCAAGAACATCTGATGTGTTTTCGAACCTAAAAGTCCGAAACCATTCAATGTCAATCATTGCTTTATAAATAGCATTATCTCCTTCTTCACGAGCAGCATGACCGGGTTTGCCTAATGCCTTACAATCGAGCACCATTAACCCCTTTTCAGCTATTGCCAACTCCATTTTAGTAGGTTCGCCAATAATAGCTAAGTCTATAGGACCAATCTTATCAAGAATTGACTCAATCCCGGCTTCTCCTGAATTTTCTTCCTCTCCGGTTGCTGCATATATCAAATTAAATGGAAGTTGCTTAGAGTGCACAAAATGAAGAAACGTAGCCATTAAGCTAACCAATGGAGCACCAGCATCATTGCTACCCAATCCAATAAGTTTCCCTTCACTTTCAGTGATCTGAAAAGGATCAAAAGTCCACGCTTTTGATGGTTTTACAGTATCGTGGTGTGAATTGAGCAGCAGGGTAGGGCGGCCATCTTGATAATCAGGATGTACAACCCAAACATTATTATTAAACCGCTTTACAGATTGACCTTTGCTTTCTAAAAAACGGGCAATTATATCGGCAGTGTTATGCTCTTCTTTACTGAAAGAAGGAGTTGCAACAAGTTGATGGAGCAACTGTATAGCATCATTATATAGACTTTCAATCATAAAGAAAGGTGAGTACCGTTTTTGGTATTTAATGAATTAGCATTTGTAATAATCACATTTTTAACACCTAATCCCAAGGCATTGAAACTATTGTCAAGTTTTGGAATCATACCTGAGTGGATAGTACCAGAAGCAAGATATTGTTGATAGTCATTCTTGTTGAGTTCAGAAATAACAGAAAGTTCATTTTCCGGATCAGATAAAACGCCAGCCTTCTCAAAACAATAAACAAGTGAAACATCAAACTGATTTACCATTGCTGTTGCAATGCTCGAAGCCATGGTGTCAGCATTTGTATTTAAAAGTTGGCCTTTTTTATCATGCGTCAAAGGCGCGATAACAGGTACAAAACCAGACCTAACTAAAAGGCTTATTGCAGTATTGTCAACTTTTACTACATCTCCGACAAACCCATAATCAATATCTTTAACGGGTCTTTTAATGGCCGTAACCAAGTTCATATCTGCACCAGTTAATCCCAATGCATTACATCCTTTAGATTGTAATATGGCGACAGTTTTTTTATTGATAAGGCCACCATAAACCATTGTTACAATTGTTATTGTATCCTCATCCGTGATTCTTCTTCCATCAACCATCTTCGTTTCAATCCCTAAACGAGTAGATAATTGAGTGGCAGATCGACCACCTCCATGTATAAGAATTTTATTTTCGTTGAGATCTGCAAAACGTTGAAGAAAATCATTCAACGTATTTTCATCTTCAAGAACTGCACCACCTACTTTGACTACAAATAGTTTCTCCATGTATTGTTATATGTTTTCCAACACCTTACTCAAAGAAGAAATCAAACTATCTACTTCACTTTTTCCAATACAGAGTGGGGGCAAAAGCCTAAAAGTAGAGCTACCACTATATCCGGTAAAGATTGAATGATTGAATAATAATTGTTTTCTGATCGTTGCGATTGGAAAATCAAATTCCAATCCAACCATTAATCCAATTCCTCTAATCTCTTTTAACCCTTTTAATCCTTTAGCCTGATGAATAAGATAATCCCCAACGTTAGCTGCATTGTCAATTAACTTTTCATCTTCAAATACATCTAAGACAGCTTGAGAAGCTGCGCAGGCCAAATGATTTCCACCAAAGGTAGTTCCAAGCATTCCATATTTTGGTGTAAATGAAGGATTAATTAAAACACCTGCAACTGGAAAACCATTTCCCATACCTTTAGCTACAGTAATTAGATCAGGTTTTATTCCGGCAAATTGGTGTGCAAAAAACTTACCACTTCGACCATAACCTGATTGTATTTCATCGAGAATTAAATAAGCTCCATTCTCTTTTACAAGTATTGATAGCTCTTTTAAAAATTGATTATCCGGAACATTAATACCTCCAATACCCTGAATTCCTTCAATAATAACAGCACATATATCACCTTTTATCAACTCTTTTTTTACTGATTCAATATCATTCCATGGCAAAAACTGAACAAGATGTGATGCATTGTATGGAGCAACAATTGATGGATTATCAGTTGCGGCTACTGCTCCAGAGGTACGACCGTGAAAAGCTTTATTAAATGCAATAATTTTTGAACGACCATTACTGAACGATGCTACTTTAAAGGCATTTTCGTTAGCTTCAGCTCCCGAGTTACATAAAAACAAGGAATAATCAGGATATCCAGATAATCTCCCAAGCTTCTCGGCAACATCATTTTGTAAGTGATTTAATACAGAATTGCTATAAAAACCAATATTCTGGAGCTGTTCTGTAATTTTTTTAACATAATGAGGGTGTGTGTGACCTATTGAAATAACAGCATGTCCTCCATAAAAATCAAGATATTCTTTCCCATCTTTATCCCATAATTTAAAAAGATTAGCTTTTACTGGTTCTATAGGATAAAGTGGGTATACATCAAAAAGATTCATCGTAATAAAAATTAGATTTTTTATTAAACTTTTTAGTAAGAAAATTTATACAAACAATTATTAAACAAATAATTATATTTATATAATTAAAAAGCAACTGGTTTCAAATGCAAACCAGAATCCTGAGGAAAACCAAACATCAAATTCATATTTTGAACAGCCTGACCTGATGCGCCTTTAATAAGGTTATCGATCATGCTGATGATATATAGTTTATTATCAAATTTTTCAAGATAAATGATACATTTATTGGTATTTACAACCTGTTTCAAATCAGGCATCTCATTTGAAAGAATTACAAATGGATGATTTAGATAATAAATT
>Ga0224522_1000613_pt1 | contig 11230 bp, 10 predicted proteins | sample CFST25metaG_FD_182733 | JGI IMG/M metagenome (GOLD analysis project Ga0224522, IMG submission 182733) | Peat soil microbial communities from Stordalen Mire, Sweden - C.F.S.T25 | ecosystem: Environmental > Terrestrial > Soil > Wetlands > Peat | place: Sweden: Norrbotten County, Stordalen Mire...
TATATCAGTCATAACCTTGAGATATAACAAAAGGATAATGAAGAAATGAAATAAGGATATTCCAGAGAAACTCCACCCATAAAATAAGCGTTAAGGCTATTAAATTGATGTTTAAAGTATGTTTAATGGATGTTTAATGGATATCTAGACACCAATTAAACATCTTTTAAACATCAATCAAAGAAGTTTAAAACATGTTTTACATTTATTTCATCCTTGTTTCAACCTTGTTTCATCTTTATGTGATATCTACTCCTTCTGACGTTGATATGGTCTGGTTCTGAAAGAAATTGTATTCTGTTTGGCTTTTTAGTGATTTGAGCTTAACATTTGGATTAAGCCTGTGCAATTACTCGGTGTTTTTGACTTTCAGAATGTTATAAGGTTGCAAAAAGGAAACTCTCCTTTAAATTTGGAACATGCTTAATATGTCATTCCGTATCCTATTGACATAGGCAATTTCATTGTTACATCAAGTTCATATTCTGTTGCAACGCCTTTTGTGAGGTCAATGTCCATCTGTCCAAAGTTGGCGGCTACATATCCCATGGCTGTATTCAGGGGAACTCCTTTCATTGCAGGGTTCTGATAAAGCCGCACCACTGCGCGACCCATGGCATCTTCGAATTGTTTCGACATATCCATCGTCGCTTTTCCACTCTTATAAGCCAGTTTGGTTGGTAGTGTGTAATTGAGTCCAAATGATAACTTGTCACTGGCTTTATAAGCAAAGCCAATTTTGCCACCCCAGCTGGTTACATTGAGTTTACTCATATCGGCTGATGCAATTACTTCATTATATCCAAATCCACCTTGTGTAGGCGACATTGAAAACAGTTGCTCTGTGCATCGAAGCCAATAAGTCGTGTGCCATTCTGGGCTTTTACTCCTGAAATGACGCCAGACAAAGTAAAAACAATATAAGTTTTTTCATGTGTTGTTTGTATTTGTTTTAATGAAGTTCAAACATACAATAAATTAATTTAACTATATATATGAAACGATAAAAAAACAAAACATATAAATTAGTAAATATTTAAATTATTATTGTCTGGACAAAATATTGGCAAAAAACTTCCACATTAAATGTCGTCTTGAAACATTATTTTAAATAAAAAACTGGGATAAATTTTAAAAATATTTACTGTTAGTTTGAATGCATTTTTGAACTGGTTGTTGCATTTTTTGCGCATATTAGGTGTTAGAATGGTTTAATAAATTGAATATTAAGGCTATTAGTCATTAACATTGTGTTGTAAAATTGTTATATTATCGTTAAATAACAGTTAACTAATATGGTTTAAACCAAGCGTTATATTAATGCTATGAAAATTCAAAAAACTTTTACACCTTTATTCCCTCAAATAATTCAAGCATGGGAGTTGAAATAAGGGAGGTAAAAACGAGGCAGGATCTGAAGACGTTTATTAACTTGCCTGCAAAAATTCATAAAGATCATACCAATTGGGTTCCTCCAATTTATATGGATGATTGGGCCTTTTTTGATTCCAAGAAAAATAAATCGTTTTTGTATAGTGATACCATTTTATTGTTGGCATATAGAGATGACAAAGCTGTTGGTAGAATAATGGGTATCATTAATAATCGTTATAACGAGTTGCACAATGAAAAAGACGGACGCTTTTGTTTTATGGAAACATGGAACGATGAAGAAGTGTTTAATTCATTGATTTCGTATGTCGAAAATTGGGTTAAAGAAAAAGGAATGGAAAACCTTGTTGGTCCTCTCGGATTCTCGGATAAAGATCCGCAAGGCTTCTTGATTAGTGGTTTTGATGCTCCAATGGTAATAGCGGCTAATGGAAATTTTCCGTATATGCCTGAATTGATTGAGAAAAAGGGATATGATAAAAAGGTAGATTGTGTGGTATATAAGGTAGATATACCCGACAAAATTCCGGAAATCTATACTAAAATCTATGACAGGGTGATGAGTCGTGGAAAAATCAAAGTACTTGAATTTACAAAAAGAAGTCAGATTAAGCCCCTTGTCTACCCTCTCTTAACGCTCTTAAACGAAACGTTTAAAGATATTTATGCTTTTGCACCTTTCGAAAAGAGCGAGATGGATGACTTTGCTAATCGATATCTGATATTGATGGATCCTCGTTTTATAAAGATTGTGACCAACAATAATGGAGAGATCATCGCGTTCTTTATTGCGATGCCTGATATTAGTAAAGGTATTGTTGCTTCAAAAGGAAAGATACTTCCTTTTGGAATTTTACAAATATTCAGAGCTCAGAAAAAAACCAAACAACTTAATCTGTTGCTTGGAGGTGTAAAGGAAGAGTACAGAGGATCGGGTGTTGATGTTGTTATGGGTATTAAAATGTTTGAAACAGCAATACAACGTGGCATGGAATACATGGACACTCATCTGGAATTGGAGGACAATGTGAAAATGAATGCTGAATTCAAATTCATGGGGAAGACCATTTACAAGCGTTACCGAATTTATACCAAAGCGATTAATTAAATCAGGAATGAATAAGGATTTTAATAAATTTTGAAATTTTATTGCAAATTGGATGACTTTTCAGTGCTTTATTAAGATACCAATGATTAACTTTGAAAAATTGAATTTTAATATTATCAAATAAATGGGACTTTTACACGATAGAGTTGATAAGTATGATGCCCCTCAAAAGTTAATAGCGGCAGGCATTTACCCTTTTTTCAGGGCAGTTGAGTCTGAACAAGACACCGAGGTAATCATCAACGGAAAAAAAGTTTTAATGTTTGGTTCAAACAGCTATTTGGGGCTTTCTGTACATCCGAAAGTTAAAGAAGCAGCAAAAGCTGCTATTGATAAGTATGGAACAGGTTGTGCAGGATCGCGTTTTCTAAATGGCACGTTAGATATTCATATTGAATTGGAGAATAGGTTAGCTAAGTTAGTTAACAAAGACGCTGCGTTATGTTATAGTACAGGATTTCAGGTTAACCTGGGTGTGGTTTCAGTTATGGCAGGACGTAATGACTACCTGATTCTTGATGAACTTGACCATGCTTCTATTATTGAAGGTAGTAGACTATCTTTTTCGAATGTGCTCAAGTTTGCACATAATGATATGGCTTCACTGGAGAGTAGGTTGAAATCATGTAAACCGGATAGAATAAAATTGATAGTTGTTGATGGTGTCTTTTCTATGGAGGGCGATCTTACGAACCTCCCTGAAATAGTACGTCTTTCTAAAAAATATAACGCATCTATCATGGTTGATGATGCTCACTCATTAGGTATCTTTGGGAAAAGAGGAGCCGGTACGGCTTCACATTTTGGTCTGACCAAAGATGTTGATCTTATAATGGGTACTTTCTCGAAGTCGTTGGCGGCATTAGGTGGATTTATTGCAGCAGATAAAGATGTTATTAATTTTTTGAAACATAATTCGCGTTCACTGATGTTCAGTGCAAGTATGACACCACCTTCTGTAGCTTCTGTTTTAGCTGCTCTTGATATTATGGAAAACGAACCCGAAAGAATTGCTCATCTTTGGGATTTAACCCGTTATGCACAAGAAGGATTCAAAGCTCAGGGTTTTGATATTGGCAAAACTGAATCGCCAATTATTCCTTTGTTTATCAGAGATGATGTAAAGGCATTGCAGATGACCAAAACGCTTCTTGATGATGGTGTCTTTGTAAATCCTGTTGTATCACCTGGTGTTCCTGTTAATGACTGTCTTATTCGGTTTTCGCTAATGGCTACCCATACTTTTAAACAAGTTGAAATTGCTATTGAAAAAATCACCAAAGCAGCTAAACTTCATGGCGTTTTAAAATCAGTTGAAGTAGAACAATCTTCTAATTAACATTTTTATTTCTGTATGAAACAAGTAGTTTTTATTACGGGTATATCTTCTGGTTTTGGAAACAGAATCGCGGTATTGTTGTCTTCTAAAGGCTACACTGTTTATGGTACAAGTAGAAAAGATGTTGAGGTTGGAAATGCTATAACTGTTCTTAAGGCAGATGTCACAGAAGCTGCTTCTGTCAAACTGGCTGTTGATAAAGTAATAGAGAAAGAAGAGCATATTGATATTTTGATCAATAATGCCGGAATGGGTATCTCTGGCGCCATTGAAGATTTTTCGCTTGAAGATATCAAGCTTCAAATGGGCACTAACATAATGGGGGTTGTCAATACTATTCAGGCTGTATTACCCTCCATGCGTAATCGTCGGAAAGGACTGATTTTGAATGTCAGTTCTATTGGTGGACTAATGGGACTCCCTTTTCAAGGATTTTATTCAGCAAGTAAATATGCAGTTGAAGGTCTTAGTGAGGCACTTCGCATGGAGCTAAAAGAATTTAATATCAAGGTGGTTGTAATTGAACCGGGTGACTTTTCTACAAACTTTACAGCTAATCGTAAATTTGTTGCTAATGCTACAACAACGAGTGCTTATAAGCAACAATTTGTAAAATCAATAGCAGCCATTGAAAAAGATGAAAATGGTGGAATGTCTCCTGAGTTTCTTGCCCAAAAGGTTTGCAAAATCATTGCATCAAAAAATCCCTGCCATCGATACATCATCTCTACCCTGGAACAGAAATTTGCAGTACTCTTAAAAGTCATTCTCCCAGATTCGGTGTTCTTTAAGATCCTTGCATCGCATTACGGGATAAAATAATCCGGCATCGCATGAGAACTCGTAGAAGTCTATTATTAACGATTAGCTGTGTACTAATCTTTAGTGCATCGTTATTTAATATTGCTAATGCTCAGCAATATAGCCAAATTGATTCTGTAAAGAAACATATCTACTATTTAGCTAGCGAAGAGTTGGCCGGTCGTAAACCCGGTACGCCCGGTATCGAAAAGGCTGCGGCATATATTAGTGCACAGTTTAAAAGTATTGGTGTTAAACCATTTAATAATACTTATTTCCAGCCATTTAAGTTGTTAGTTGGTGCTCAGCTAGCAGATATAAACACACTATCGGTTGATGGAAAAGAATTGAAACTGGGGAAAGATTATATTCCGGTTGATATTACCGGGACTGGTAAAGCTGAAGGAAACATTGTATTTGTAGGTTATGGACTTGATAAAACTTCAGGAAAGATTAGTTACGATAATATTGAGGTGAAAGGGAAGTGGGTGATGGCTATCAGAGGTAGCATGGATCCTGCCGATCGTTCAGCCAGAGCAATGTTGATGGGCGATTATGCTAAAGCAATGACTGCTGCCGATAAAGGAGCTGTTGGTATTATTTTGGTTAATCCTTCATGGAATGACGATGAAAAGATGGATGCTAAGACTTCACTTAACAGATCAATGGGTAACGTGAAGATTCCGGTGCTAAAGGTATCGACTAAAATAGCATTGAAGATCATCAATCAATCAAATGATTTTATTAAGAGGTTTCCTATTGATAATGAGCCGGCTTCTTTTGAAACAAAATCGAAAGTAAGTGCCGAAGTAAATGTAAAATTGATTTATCAAAACACAAATAATATTGTCGGATATATTGAAGGATCTGACTCCGTGTTGAAAAATGAATATATTGTAGTAGGTGGTCATTATGATCATCTGGGGATGGGTGGTCCCAGTTCGCGTAAGCCCGATACCATTGCTATCCATTATGGTGCTGACGATAATGCTTCAGGAACAGCAGGTGTTATTGAGATGGCTCGATTGATTCAGAAAGAAAAAGGATCATTTGGTAGAAGTTTTGTGTTTATTACCTTTAGTGCTGAAGAGATGGGCTTATTAGGTTCGCAATATTTTGTATCAAATCCTTTAATTTCGCTCCCAGCTGTAAAGGGAATGATTAATCTGGATATGATTGGGCGTTTAAAAGATGAACTAACCATAGAAGGAACCGGATCGGCTACTGAAAGTGATTCATTATTAAATGTTTTAGGAAAGGGTAGACCCTTTAAAGTAACACATTCTGCAGGTGCTTCAGGTGGGTCTGACCATACTTCGTTTTATAATAAGGGGATACCGGTATTTTTCTTCTTTAGTGGAATGCATTATGATTACCATTTACCATCTGACACCCCTGATAAAATCAATTATAAAGGGGAGGTGGATATTTTAAGTATGGCCTACGATTTAGCTAAAGTGTTGGGTAATTCAAAACCGCTTACCTATAAACAAATTGCTACTCAGTTTAATGCCGGAGCCCGAAACTATCGCATATCATTAGGTATTATGCCTGATGTAGCCGGTACCAGAAATGACGGTCTGGAGGTAATGGATGCCCGTAAGGGTGGACCTGCAGAAAGAGCAGGTATTAAAAAAGGTGATGTTATTATCTCTATGAATGATAAAGAGGTGAATAATATTACGGATTATATGAGCCGGTTGAATACGCTAAAGAAAGGTGAAAAGGTGAAGGTTGGCGTGAAAAGGAAGGACGAAAAATTAATTATTGAAGTGCAATTATAAGCATGCTGAATTCTAAGTAAATTGTATGATTCATTATTTTAGCAGGCCACTACTCTATAAATTTATTAAGTTTGGAGTTGTTGGATTTAGTGGAGTTGTGGTCGACTTCGGCATTACCTATCTCTGTAAAGAGTATTTAAAAGCTCAAAAATATTTGGCAAATGGTATTGGTTTTACATTTGCTGCTACCAGTAACTATTACTTAAATAGAATATGGACTTTTCAAAGTCATGATCCCAACATTGCAATGGAGTATACTCGATTTCTAATTGTTTCGATGATGGGATTGGGCGTCAGTACATTTGTGATATGGCTTCTGAATGGGAAGTTTAAGATGAACTTTTATGTGGCAAAGCTTTTTGCTATTGGAATGGTTACAGTTTGGAATTTCTTTGTCAATATTCTCTACACTTTTGCTTCCTAGTCTTAATAGGTCGGGCTATCAAAAGCAGAACCATAAAAAACGCACAAAAATTTACACCAGCCTGATTTCGGATGGTATCTTCTGTTAGCATTGATGCTGCCATGATAAAAAAGAAAGAAGCGAAAAGGAAATCGTGGTATGTGTCTTTGTAGAAAAGAAGGCTCATTAGCCATATAACGAAGAGTAGGATGCCGGGAATGCCGAAGGCTACACCCATATATAAAAATTGATTGTGCGAGCTTCCACGGTACTTATCATTGAGTTTTGAATTTAAGTGTTTATAGGTTTCAGAAAAAGTATCGTCTACATCACCTATTCCTACTCCTTTTACCCAATTATGTTGGATGATATAGGCTGTTGCTTTATAATATTCGATTCTTTGTAATTCAGACATGCCATTCGCATTGCCGGTTTTCCGGTATTCGCGTAATCTCATAAAGAAGTTATCAATACGGGGCGTTAAGTTGAAGGGCTTGATTAATCCTTCATTCGCAATTCCATTTTCAATATTTTGAATATCATTCTGTGTTAATTGAGCGAATCCAGCTGCATCTTTACGAAGATTCTTAGTGTTAAGATACCTGATGAGTGTAACGCGCAATTCATTTCCATTCTTATCCGTTCCTGTATATGGCAATTTGCTTCTCTCATCCCAGACTGTTTTAAGTTCGGTTTCGCAGATATATAACCCTACATATCGTCCGCTCTCTATTCCAAATTGTGTGGTATCATGCCAGTATGGATTGCCATTTATTGTCCGCTGTTCCAATGTCTGTAGTTTAACTGGCGCAATATTCAAATAGTTTTTATTAAACCAGAGTGCATAATAGATGATCAGGAGTGGGATGGAAAACAAAAGTAAATAACTGGCGATTTTTATTGCCCGGTATTGAGAATGCCATGCGAGGTTGTCTATAAGTGCAAAAAACAGTAGTGTGATTAACGCTATTCCGGTAATTGATTTGAGAATAAATAAAAAAATAATTAACCAGATAAAGAGGATGATAAGCAGGATTCGGGGAGTAATTGAAAATAATCTCTCTTTGACAAGAAAATAATAGAGGATGATAATCGCCATACACACATTTAAGCTTAATCGAATGTGCGACATGAAGGGTGAAAGCTCACGCGTATCGTTAATGGGTTGTGTTAAATAAATAAACAGGCTCACTAACGAACTAGCTAATACTGCCATGCAGAAGATCAGCAATATGTAGCGAATGGATCTAAGGTTAAATGGTTTGAGGCCTGAAAATAAAAGGGGCAACAACAAAAAGGGGAGTTTAATCCTAAGTTCTTGCGCAATAAAATGAGTATTGGTACTCCACAATGATCCCACTAAATAAAGAAGGTAGATGGAGGTAATCGTTAAGGCTATACGATTGTGAAAGAAAAGGATAAGCTTTTTCTGTAGATTGAGATAGAATTTAACGCCAAAGGATAGATTTATCGGTGTATTGAGATTGCTTTGAAGTTGAATGTTATTTTCGAATAACCAGTAAATGAAAAGTAGACAAATTGAAATTGAAAATAGAAAATAAGATAGCGGGAGTGAGGCAGCCATAAGGCCAACAATAGATGTTGTAGCTAATGTCTGCCTTCGCCTCATACGTCACTTTTTTAAAGTTTCTTTATATTGCCGAATGATTAATTCTTAATGCTGAAGTAGTAGAAACATTGTCGTTGGTTGTTGTAACACCCTGATTAGTTGGTGGAGCATTTTGTGTTGGGGTTGTTGTGTTTGCCGGTGCAACTAGTGGGTCACTCTTTTTTGGAGGTGTACTGTTTTTCGGTTTTAAAAGGTCAGCATATTTAACTTTATTCAGAAGGGTTTGAGTAGAAGTGTCGATCTCCTTGTCGTAGCTTATTGACGATTCGATACGTCCCTTTTGAAAGAAATAGCGCGAAACAATTTCTGATTCGAGAACTTCACAGATCTCACTTTTGAATTTGGTGAGGTCGGCACTCTTATCTCGAATCATTTTATTGGCTAATGTTTCATATTCACCTTTTATGGCTTCGAAGTACTTTTCGCGTTCAGCAAGTTTTTTAAACTCTTCCAGTGCATGTTCGCTACGGGTGGTATATGTGTAATCCTTATCGCTAAGGAACTTTACGAAATCGTTAAATTCAGCATCACTAAGTCTGAATTGGCTTGGTGAAGATATAGATGAATGCTCTTTAACAAACTTATCTGCATAGTCGAATGTTAATAATCGCCCTGCAAGTACAGCAACAATATTGCTAAAGTAACGGGGTGCAATTCGAATATCGGGATCGATACCTGCACCATCAAATACTTCGCGACCAATTCTTGTTTTGAAAGGATGTCTTAGTGAATCGGGGATGATAGGAGATTCGCCATTTACGTCTTTTTTAGAATAATCGATGGCTTGAATGCATCGTCCGCTAGGGGTATAATATTTTGCCACGGTTACTTTAAGTTCACTGTTGTAGCCAACCGGGACGATATTTTGCACCAATCCTTTTCCAAATGTGCGTTGACCAATTACTACGCCACGATCCAGATCCTGAAAGGCTCCGGCTAGTATCTCGGCAGCAGAAGCAGTTTCGTCGTCGACCAGTACTGCAACGGGTAAACTTAAATCAACCGGATTTGAGGAGGTATAATAAGCGTGATTTTTGTCGGACAACTTCCCTCTGGTTTCAACAATAAGCTCTCCCTTCTTAACAAACATGCCTACAATGTTTACAGCTTCGTCGAGTAGTCCTCCGCCATTTCCCCTTAAATCAATAACCAAACCCTTTAATGGTTTACCATTTCTGAGTGATAAAAAAGATTGTTGGAATTCGCGGAATGAACCTTCGACAGTAGAAGATAACTTGATGTATCCAATATCGTTTTTAAGTAATCCGGAGTATGATACATTTGGAATGGCAATCGTTTCGCGGGTTAATTCAAGGTCAATGATTTTGCCTGTAACCAGTTTCTTTACTTTTAACTTAAGTGTAGTGCCGGCCTGGCCTTTTAGAAGACTGCTTACCTGATCTACTATCTTATCATCAAGGGTGTGATTGTCGATGGTAAGCAGGCGGTCTCCGGCTCTTAAACCTGCTCTGTGGGCAGGAAATCCTTCATAGGGATCTGAGATGACGGTTTCATTGTTCTTCTTATGAATCAGTGCTCCAATGCCACCATATTGTCCTTTGGTTAAAAGTGCCAGATCTTCTTGTTCACTTTCGGGGATATAAATAGTGTATGGGTCTAAAGAGTTAAGCATTGCATCAATACTTTTGCGAATCAGATCTGTATGTTTTAGCTTTTCAACATAATTGGTGTTTAATTCCTTATATAGGTTGAAATAGATTTCCAGATTCTTAAGAATATCAAAGTTCTCCGGATTTGAATTTTTACCAGTGCTTGAATTCTGATCCGCATTTTGAGCCTGAATAGTTATTGAAAAGAGTATGCTTAAGATAAGAATAGCTGATTTCTTCAACATGATGGTCAATTTTATGATTTAAGTAATAGTTGATGTAGCTTATTGTAGAAAAACAGAAGCTAAAGTAATAAAAATAATTTTAAGGTACAGGATCATATCCGCTTCCACCCCAGGGATGACAACGCGAAATCCGTTTAATCGTTAACCATCCGCCCTTAAAAGCTCCATGTTTTTTGATTGCTTCGACTCCATAAGCAGAGCATGATGGAGTGTAGCGACATGAAGGAGGTAGTAACGGTGAAATAGTATACTGATAAACTCTAATGATAAGAATGAAGAACTTAGCCAGTAATTTTTTCATATTCATCAGTTAAACGACATAAAATTAGGATTATTGCAGCCTCCGCTTCAGCTGCTGTAATAATTTTTCTTCCGGTATAAACAATTGCCAGCGCACATTGCTTTTGCTTTTGTTGTAAAATCGAATAAAAAGGCTCTTTATTTAAGCGGTAGGCTTCTCTTATTAAACGTTTGATACTATTTCGTTGCCATGAGTCGCGCATATATCTTTTGGGAACGGTAATTAAGAGCTGTGCGGGGACTGAAGTTGATAGTATTGTGTCTATCCAGAGTGTTTTGAAGGGTTTGATGTAAAAGGAGTTGTTTTTTTCAAAAACTTCAGTAATCAATTTCTTGCTACAGAGGCGTTCAGCTTTTCTAAAGGTATGTCGGTATAAAGGTTGCTGAGTGCTCACGCTGGCAAAAGTATTAGAAAAGGAGCGCATATTATGCGCTCCTTTTTATTTTTTATTATTCTTCTGCAAAAACAGGTCGATGGCCATGGTCATTGATGGAGTGGCAGGTGACGGAGCATTTACAGAAAGCTCTAATCCGGCATCTTTTAAGGCGGCGGCAGTAGTTTGTCCGTATGCCCCTAAGAATTGTCCATTCTGGACATAATCAGGCCAGTTTACCAAT
>Ga0224522_1000616_pt1 | contig 11213 bp, 6 predicted proteins | sample CFST25metaG_FD_182733 | JGI IMG/M metagenome (GOLD analysis project Ga0224522, IMG submission 182733) | Peat soil microbial communities from Stordalen Mire, Sweden - C.F.S.T25 | ecosystem: Environmental > Terrestrial > Soil > Wetlands > Peat | place: Sweden: Norrbotten County, Stordalen Mire...
ACTAGGTGTTGATGTCAATGCATCATAGACTTGACGGCTTTCTCTGCATGGGGCAACGCTTAAATTTAGAGTATATTTTCAAGTTACTCGTTTTGGGGCCATATTCCCAATACTGAGGGACTAGGTGAAACCAACCCTATTGCACCTAATGATACTCCGGAAAATAAAGCTCTTAACAGAAGGGTGGAATTTATTAAACTTTAAGATATGATAAATGAATGCCTAAATAACAAATATATGCTCGTTTTGCTTTTGTATTTAAACAACTTTATAGCAATCCTGATTAGTCAGAATTAGTGAATTGGCTTCTGTGTCAGGTTAACTTTTCTTACATAAATATTAGAACAAATTTAATTTTACCTTGTTAGTTTTAATTATACCATCTATTATGAAAGAATATACATTTCCCAAGAGTAAGTTGATTGTAAGTATATTGCTTATAGCGGCAATTTTCAGTCTTACAAACAGCTGTAAAAAATCCTCAAGTGGGCCAAGTGCAGGTGCAAATGAGGTCTTTATTGAAGGAATGGCATTTAGTCCTTCAACAATTACTGTTGCTAAAGGTACTTCAATTACATGGACAAACAAAGATCCTGTAGCACATTCAGTAACAAGCGATACCGGTAAATTCGACAGTGGATTGATCAATACAAATGGGACCTTCAGTTTTACCTTTAGCACTGTCGGTAGTTTTCCATATCATTGTACAGTCCACACGAATATGACAGCTACGGTTATTGTTCACTAAAAACTTAATCTTCTAGTTTAACAGCAAGCTAAATATAACTCGTATTTAGCTTTTTTTATTTATTAGTTTTTCCCCGATTAATATGCATTGGGAGTACTTGACAATAAGATGAAGTTTGATTAATTTTACTAAGTCAAGATTTTGATTTCTAAGGTTTTTCATTTATTTTCCTCAGCATATGCCTGATCATTTGAATTCCAAAGTTTTAACTGATATAATTAATAGTTAAAATATTCATATCGATTTTCATTTTATCAAAACTAACTTGAATAAAAGGTGTTCGGGTATGCTCTTTTTATGTTGCATATTGAAAATCTCATGTCTAAGGTATACAACATAAATCGCAACCCTCACTATTAATAAGTGCGAGCCTGCGGCATCCAATTTTAATCGGCACACGTGGGTTTGCATAAAGCAATATTTCATGACACAGCAAGGCCAAGCCCAATGGGTTATTTCATAAGCCTTGCTTTAGTCATTCAATAACCCCACTTCATATGCCGAAAATTGTCTGCTACTCGCGACGGCTCGCGCTCGATTGAATTTGATTGATGGTATTTGGGATGGTTAATAATTTGTTTAATTTCAATATGATTCGACCATTTATGGCCAGGGTCGATGGCTTTTCTATAATTGTTTAATTTTATTAAAATTAAAAATTTTTACAGCTATTAATTAAAGTGTTAATCAACATATCTTTATTTCCAGCTAACTGATTAAAAAATCCATCAAGATAATCGATCACATTTTTTTTTTCTTTCTGGTCTAAATAGGGGAATTCATTTACAACCCTGTAAAACTCATCTTTTTTACTTGAAAACCGTTCCAGGTCTTTCATATATACCTCTTTGCTCCTGCATATCTCTTCAAAAATCCGTTCACGAACATTTTTGATTCCCACATCTTTGCTCGGGATTGCATATGATGCGTTCACCAATCCTGTCCAATCAAAATTATATGGAATAGCAATTCCAAGGCCGGTGGATTCAATAACCAATGGTTTTATGACGAGAATATTATGCAGTCCAGGCACTGACCAATCATAATTTCCTATCATATAATTGAATATGGCAAGCCTGTCCATCACATCTGGAACAATATCTTTCTGTTTAAGGTTAGCTGATTCAATCTGAACGGAACTTGTCCTGGCAGTTAACATTTCTACCGGCTCAATGAAAAACCCATATTTGTGGATCGGATCTCTTTTCTTTTCCGTATCGATAAAGTTAACAGTCACCAATCTCACTCTGAGGCTTGTATCCGTGAGAACATTAAAAAGCTTATATGCCAAGTATTCTTTCAGAATGTAGTTTTTATTCTCGGTACTAGAGGTGCATTCAGGAACCAGCTTTAATCTAAACATCTTGTTCAGATCAGAATAACCGAATTGAGCTTTTTCTATGTTCAATTCAATTGGAGCAAATTGGCAATATTTATTACGGGATGTACCGTATGTCCTCAAACCTATATCTCTGCTTATGGAATCTGTTTTACTTAAATGAATAGTCATATTAGCTTTTAAGTAATCTATTGTAGGTTTGGTTCTGAAATAGCTTGTGAGATCGAACCGCAGAGTTATATCAATAACCTTATCCTCCTCAAAAAGACTGAAACTTTTTTTTGAGGAATCAGAGATTATAGTTTGAGCCAGGGAGTAATTATTCTGTCCAGTGAGCAATGAAATAAGCAAAGTCACCATAAAAACTTGAAAGAAAAACTTCTTTTTCATCTCAGTTCAATTTTTTGTCTTTGTTAACCTACTACCTGATATTCATTACATTGTTGCATATAAATTTACTAATTAAAATCAAATTAAGGATATTTCTGGAATTATTTTTATTTGACTTGTGTCATTGTCTTTCATAACTTTAACACAATGATTGACTAATATGGCAAGTCTCATCCCAGGGTATGAATATGATATCTTCATCAGCTACCGTCAGAAAGATAACAAGGGAGACAGGTGGGTAAGTGAATTTGTTGATGCTCTGAAGACAGAACTTGAATCTACATTCAAGGAGGAGATAAGTGTTTATTTTGATATCAACCCTCATGATGGACTCCTGGAGACACATGATGTTGATGCCTCATTGAAAGATAAACTAAAATGTCTCATCTTCATCCCAATAATTTCCCGTACTTATTGTGATCCAAAGTCATTTGCATGGGAACATGAGTTCAAAGCATTTGTTGAAGAAGCCTCCAAAGACCAATTCGGATTGAAGGTAAAACTACCAAATGGTAATGTGGCAAGCAGGGTATTGCCGGTTCGTATTCATGATCTTGATAATGCTGATATTAAACAATGTGAATCGGTTCTGGGAAGTGTACTCAGGGCAATTGAGTTTATTTATAAAGAACCGGGAGTTAACAGACCTATTACGATAAAAGATAATGAGGAGAAAAACCTTAATAAAACCAATTACCGAAATCAGATTAATAAAGTAGCTCTTGCAATAAGGGACATTATAACGGCAATAGAACATCCTGGACAAAAGACTGAAGGGATTTTAAAAGAGGTTGTCAATGTAAAACCTGAACAGGCAAAAAAACTTATCTCAAAAACAATAGTTGCTTCTGTTATAATACTTGCTCTTATTATTCTTGGCTATTTCTTAATCCCATCACTTACCAATTCAAAAAAACAGATTGAAAAATCCATTGCTGTTTTGCCATTCATAAATGACAGCCCGAATGATAGCAATCAGTATTTCATTAACGGCTTTATGGAGGATGTATTAAATCATCTTCAGACAATAAAAGACCTGCACCCAATATCAAGAACTTCCTCTGAAAAATACCGGAAGACAACTAAATCAATTCCTGAAATTGCAAAAGAACTGAGTGTTAACTACATTATTGAGGGGGATATGCAAAGATATGGTAACAATATACGCCTGAGTGTAAACCTTTTCAAAGTGATTGAAAAAGAGGTTAAACTGTGGGGGAAAACATACGAAAAAAAGATAAATGATGCAACGGATATTTTCAGTCTGCAAAGCCAGATAGCCCAGTCAATAGCTACAGAATTGGAAGCAGTGATAACACCTCAGGAAAAACTTCTGATTGAAAAATCACAAACATCAAGCCTGTCTGCTTATGAAAATTGTATTTTGGGTAGAAATTATTTTGAAAAATACACTAAAGAAGATAATGATATTGCCTTGCATTACTTTGAAAAGGCAATTGGAATAGACCCTGATTATGCTGATGCATATCTTTTGATAGAAAGAGTCTGGTGGTGGCGTGCAGAAATGTCATTTGCAACTCCCGAGGAGGCTACTCTGATTGCAAAATCAAACTTAGCAAAATCCTTTAAATTAGATAGTACTTCTGCAGAGGTATATACTGCTTTAGCGACATTTCAAATGTCTTTTGACTGGAACTTCAAAAGTGCTGAGAAATCTATAGAAAAAGCTATTTCACTTAATCCCAATAATGCGGATGTACATGGTGAATATGCAGCTTTATTGAATATTTTAGGACACTCAAAAGAATCATTGGAGCAGATTGAGATGGCCTTAAAACTGGACCCGATGAATAACGCTATGAAATTAGATTATGGGTTAACTTTGTATTGTGCTGGCAGATATAATGAAGCAATAAAGGTATTTAAGGAGACACTCAAAATTGATCCGGGTAATGTTGGAGTCTTAGATAATCTTCCACTTGCACTTCATAAGGTTGGAAGGTATAGTGAAGAACTTGAAGCATGGAAAGTGGATTACAGAACTTTTTTCAAAAGCTACGCAAATGTTTTTGATCAGGGTTATGCTAAGGGAGGCTTAACAGGTGCGTTGAATCTTCAGGCTGACAGCCTTGTAAGACAGTCAAAGACAAAATTTATTCTGCCTTGCGAAATTGCACAACTTTATGCTTGTGCCGGTAATAAGGAGCGAACATTAGAAATGTTGGAAAAGGATTATGAAGTTCACGATCCAAATTTACCCTATTTACTAAGATACCCCGTTTATGAATTTGTTCATGATGAGCCTCGTTTTCAGAATCTATTTCATAAGATCAACCTTCCGTACAATCCATGAAGAGTTAACAATCCCCATCCTGACCAGAAAAAAGTTGTCCAATGGCAAAAATGATATTTCTATATTGCAAAAATCCGGTCATATTTCACCGAACATCCAAAACAAAACAACAAGGATTTAACCCAGGGTTTGGGAGGTCAATTTATTCCGAACAGACATACTTAATAATAAAAAAGATGCGACATCTCATTTACCTAAATTTTACATCGAGATAAAAATGAGGCAGAAGAGTAAAGGTGAGATACCGCTTTAAATTAACTTAAAAGAGTAAAGCAGAAACAAGGTTTAGGATTAATTGTTCGTTCATTTGAAGAAAAGAGTGGTATTTCCAGTGAATTTCTTATTTGTTTTTAAACTGTTATCTCTTGGCGAGCGCCAAGGCAGGATGGAAATACCACTCGTGTAAATTTTCTCAGATTATTTGATTTTAACAAAATTAATAACACAAAAAAAGAAGCGGTATTACCTGTATGAAAAAGTCTTGTGCTTTTGATTCTGCTATAGTATATTCAAAAGATAGGAGGTAATACCGCTGATTCAAATTTAACAGATAATCCCGTTCAAATTTATGAAACAGCAAGATCAAAGTCAAGTTTATTTTAATACAAAAAGCCCCTCACAATCCGAATGAGGGGCTAACAAAAAATTCATTCCCTAACACCGATCCACAAAGCAAATTTACTACGTAAAAAAGATAAAGTCAAATTTTTTTAAAGTAAAAACCCCAGCTTTTTTAAGGCTGGGGCTATGACTTAGACAAATGAGGTTTTGTCATTCGAAAAAGTTAGTAATTCAAATTTATGAAACTTCAAAATCAAAGTCAAGTTTATTTTAACAAAAACCCCCGGATTTCTCCAGAGCCCCCGCTGCGGAATGGTTCTGGTGCAATCCCCACCCCGTTTCTGATAAAAGCGATTCAAATTTAAAAGCCTCCATGGCCAAAATAAAATATCTATCAGTTGTTAGGTGGCTTATTACTGATCTTTTTGTCGGAAGCTTTTGTATTATGCTCTCTGTACAGTGTCCGACCTATTCTCCCAGTATCACCCAAGAATCTGCCTTTTATAAGCCATGAGGTTCCAAAAGCAATAAGAGCGAGTGCTTCGAACACAAGAGTAGATCTTGGAAAGAGATTCAATAAGTTGCACACTGGGATCATCCCAGCAAATACAATTATAGCTATTCCACAGATCTTGTAGATATTGTTCTCATTTAGAATACTTACAGGAATGTCTTTGTTCTCTTTCTGCCCAATAGTGAAAATCACTAAGGACATAATAGCCAAGATAAAGAAAAATATTCCTGCAAATAAATAATGAAGCCAACCTAACAATTTTACACAATAAGGTATCAGGGTATATATTTTGTCTGAACAGCAATTAGGATTGGTAGGTATAAGAGCTACTCCGAGAGCCATTATGCCTGCAACGTTAGTCATCTTATCATCATTTTTCCAGAACACCGGATTGTCGACTCCTTTATAGCGAATTAGGAATAGGCCTACTGCGCATAATACACCGGTAAATACTTCTCTTAAATTGGTGTAGTAGTAATAGCTAATTGAATCTTGCACACTTGTCTTAAAGAATGGAATGAGTGATAGTATCACCAATGCAAAAGGCAGGCTTATTCCAAGGTAGCCGATGGCTTTACGAATTCGCCTGAAGGTCAGAACATCATTTTCTGACAAAGAAAGATAAGTTTGTTTCTTCATAAGATTACTATTTAACTGAATTCTCTTATTGTGAGGAATCTATCATTGATTGGAAAATAATCTTTTACAAGAACATTCAATCCTAATTAGTAAATTATAGTGAAAGTAATAATTTATTACAAAAGCCGGATACCTTGACCATATTTGGCTATTTGATTACAATTAATATACATAACTTAACAACAAGCATTTAATTCTGGCTTTTAGTGGTCAAGTCTTTCCGGTCAAAGGTCGGGTAAAGTCATTGACATCCCCACTTGGGTAAATAAAATTGTAATAAACCTTTTTATAGATTAAATTTGATAATGAAATAAATAAGCCTCTGATGTCGAGCATTATTGAAGGATATGAATACGACATTTTTATCAGCTATCGCCAGAAAGACAACAAACATGATGGATGGGTTACTGAATTTGTTGATAATCTGAAAGGAGAACTTGAGTCTACATTCAAAGAAGAGATCAGCGTTTATTTTGACATCAATCCTCATGACGGACTTCTTGAAACCCATGATGTTGATGCCTCTCTCAAAGATAAATTGAAGTGCCTGATTTTTATTCCTATTATTTCCCGTACTTACTGTGATCCAAAATCATTCGCATGGGAGCATGAGTTCAGAGCATTTGTTAAACAGGCTTCTCAAGATCAGTTTGGACTAAAGGTAAAACTGCCTAATGGTAATGTAGCAAATAGAGTTTTACCTGTTCGTATTCATGACTTGGATAATGATGATATTAAACTATGTGAATCTCTTCTGGGCAGTGTACTCAGGGGAATTGAGTTTATTTATAAAGAGCCGGGAGTTAACAGACCTGTTACACTAAAGGATAATGAGGAGAAAAACCTAAATAAAACCAATTACCGAAATCAGATTAACAAAGTAGCTCTTGCGATAAAATCTATTATAACGACAATAGAACATCCTGAACAAAAGACTGAAGGGATTTTAAAAGAGGTCGATAATGTAAAACCTGAAAAGGCAAAGAAGCTAATACCAAAAACAATAGTTACATCTGTTATAATACTTGCACTTATTGTTCTTGGTTATTTCTTAATCACAACACTCTCTAAACCAAAAGAACAGCCTGAAAAATCAATTGCTGTATTACCATTCATAAATGACAGCCCCAATGATAGCAATCAGTATTTCATAAACGGATTTATGGTGGATGTATTAAATCATCTTCAGACTATAAAAGACCTGCACCCTATATCAAGAACTTCCGCTGAAAAATACCGAAAGACAACTAAATCAATTCCTGAGATTGCAAAAGAACTTAGTGTAAACTACATTATTGAGGGGGATATGCAAAGGTACGGCAACAGTATCCACATAAGTGTAAACCTTTTCAAAGCGATTAAAAAAGAGATTAAACTATGGGGAAAAACATACGAAAAGAAGATAAATGATGCAACGGATATTTTCAGTCTGCAAAGCCAGATAGCCCAGTCCATAGCTACAGAATTGGAAGCAGTGATAACACCTCAGGAAAAACTTCTCATTGAAAAAACACCAACATCAAACCTGTCTGCTTATGAAAACAATCTTTTAGGAGAGACTTATATGATGAGAGACTCTAAAGAAGGTTTTGATATAGCTCTGCAGTACTTTAATAAGGCAAAGGAAATTGACCCTAATTATGCGCCTGCATATCTTTCTATAGCAACTCTTTGGATAATGCGTGCAAATATGTTATCTGCAAATCCCGAGGAGGCTACTGCAATGGCAAAATCAAACTTGGCAAAAGCCTTTAAATTAGATAGTACTTCTACGGAGGTATATGCTATTTTAGGGGCAATTCAAATGTTTTTTGACTGGAACTTCAAAAATGCTGAGAAAACTCTAGAAAAAAGTATTTCACTTAATCCCAACAATGCAGATGCACATTTGTTATATGCAAATTTATTGATTCTTTTAGGACACCCTAAAGAAGCATTGGAGCAGTCTGAGATGGCTTCAAAACTGGACCCGATGAATAACGCTATGAAATCAGATTATGGGATAAGTTTGTATTGTGCCGGTAGATATAATGAAGCAATAAAGGTATTCCAGGAGGTACTAAAAATTGATCTGGGTAATGCTGTAGCTTTAGATAATCTTCCACTTGCACTTCATGAGGTTGGAAGGCATAGTGAAGAACTTGAAGCATGGAAAGTGGATTACAGCACCTGTTTCACAGGCTATGCAAATGTTTTTGATCAGGGGTACACTAAAGGGGGTTTAACAGGTGCATTGAATCTTCAGGCTGATAGCCTTGTAAAAAAATCAAAGACAAAATTTATTGATCCTGCCGAAATTGCACAAATTTATGCTTGTGCCGGTAATAAGGAGCGAACATTAGAAATGTTGGAAAAGGATTATGAAGTCCACGATCCAAATTTACCCTTAGTACTAAGATTCCCTGTCTATGAATTTGTTCATGATGAGCCTCTCTATCAGAATCTATTTCATAAGATCAACCTTCCGTACAAGCCATGAAGAGTTAACAATCCCCATTCCTGACCAGAAAAAAAGTTGTCCAATGGCAAAAATGATATCTCTATGTTGCAAAAAATCGGTCTGCTTTCACCGAACCTACAAAACAAAACAACAAGGATTCAACTCCGGGTTTGGGTGGTCAATTCTAACGACCAAAAGTGGGTATGGGCAATTGTTTTCCCAGAACTAAGAGTAAGACAAACAATTTCTTTTGCGAACTTTACTCAGTTCTGAAGTTTATTTGCTTACCCAGGTATTATTCGTTTCATCGGCATCCCCAAAAACTCCACTATCCAATAACAAAGATTTTACTTTCTTTTTTGTCTGGATTTTTATCACACAGAACATTTGATTGTTTTTCCATACAACAGGGGTTTGATGAATCTCTTCCCTTGAACCATCGTTATATAGGACTTTAAGAGCAAAAGGAACTGCCATACCACCAATATTGTCAATAGTAACAGAGTATCCTTTATCGGATTTATTTACATCCCTTATACCGAGATCGATATAATTATGTGAGAAAAACCAATTATTCCAGAACCAGTTCAAGTTTTGCCCTGAAGCAGTATTGAATGAATAAAAGAAGTCCCAGGGAATCGGATGTTTTCCATGCCATGTATCCATATAGAAATGCAGACATTTCTTAAATATTTCGTCACCTAACATATCCTTTAAGGCCAGGTACCCCAAAGCAGGTTTACCATATTCATTCGCTGATGCTCCCCCAGAAGAATTGTTTTCAGAAGTAACGATGGGCAAATCAAAACTCAAACCTTGAATCCACCATTTTTGATCATCTATAAACATTTTTTCGGCCTTTTCAACACCATAATCCGCTCGACCTATAAGCAATGCAAATGCTGTGGCCCAACCTTCATCCATAAAACCATATTGGGTTTCATTTATACCCATATAGAAAGGCATATATGTATGAGATATTTCATGTTCAACTATATTTTTTGAAATTAGAGTGTCTTTGAAGGATTTATCATTTACCATCATTGGGTATTCCATCTCAGAATAACCCTGAATTATTGTCATTTTTTCATAAGGATAAGGAATTCCAGGCCAATTTTGGGAAAACCACTCCACCGCAAAATTCCCGTATCTTACCATACTGTGAAAATCCGTTGCTGTATCATAGAATGCAGACTGGACTGAGGCCCTTCTTTTTGTCTTGTCGTCTACTACAATACTGGATGCATCCCAGTTATAATGATCACTTATTGCCAGGGTAAAGTCAGTGACATTATTCATTTTCCATTTCCAGGTATTCATTGAATTTTGCTTGGTAATGTTTTTTGAGGACAAGTCTTCTTTTGTCACGATATGAAAGATTGAATCTGAGACCATGGATTTGAACAATTTATTTGCATAAACAGGTTGCAATAGATCATTACTATTAAGTAGAGTACCAGTTGCCCAAACAATATAGTTTTTTGGAACCTGTACATTCAATGTATAATCATTAAAATCATTATAGAACTCAAAAAAGTCATCAAATCCTCTCCATGCCCATCCCTGGTAGTCATCATAAACGGCAATGCGTGGATAAAAATATGCAAGAAAATATGTTGTGGAGTCAATCATACCTTCACGACCACTTTCTAAGCTTATCTGATAATGCCAATTAAAAGAAATCTTGACAGAATCTTTAGGGATCATTGGTTTTAATAGCTGAATTCTTTGCATGGTATTGGTATAGGGATCCTCAATCCAGGATTTTTCTATATTATTTTCAGAATAGGAATCAATGTGGATCCCCGAGGTAAGATAGGATGAATCAATTGACAAAAATCGTTTAGCACCGGGCTTGTGAATGTTGAGATTCAGTCTAAAATCAAGTTCTTTAAGTGTGTCCGGGCTATTATTAAAATATGTAATTTCTTCACTGCCATGGATAATTCGATCAGGTGGTTTTACAATTAAATTAATATCATAATGTCCATAGTTCTGCCAGTAATTTTTCCCTGGACTTCCATCCAGAGAACGAGTCCCATTTTTATAAGATTTCTTAATATTTCTTGGTGCATATAATTCTGAAGATCCATTTTGTGCAGAAATCGGAATACTGCAAATGAGAATGATTAATAGCATCAAAACTCTGAGATTCAGGATATGAAAATCCCTTTGAAGAATGAATCCCTTTAGGGGAAAGTATATCGGATTTATTTGATTCATAATCATCGTTTTTGGTTAATTTCATACAAGATAAACCAATTACAG
>Ga0224522_1000617_pt1 | contig 11203 bp, 10 predicted proteins | sample CFST25metaG_FD_182733 | JGI IMG/M metagenome (GOLD analysis project Ga0224522, IMG submission 182733) | Peat soil microbial communities from Stordalen Mire, Sweden - C.F.S.T25 | ecosystem: Environmental > Terrestrial > Soil > Wetlands > Peat | place: Sweden: Norrbotten County, Stordalen Mire...
GGTCCGGCCAGGTTTGCTCCAATTTCAAACAAATCGTTTTGGATTTGCAAAATTTGCGCTTTGATTTTTCTATCTTTCACGTAAGTTAAGACTACCCCCAAAAAACTATTCAATTCATCCAAATTTCCGTAAGCTTCCACTCGAATGCTGTTTTTAGAAACTGTTTTACCAGTATGAAGGGCGGTCTTACCTTTATCACCAAATTTTGTATAGATTGGCATAAGTAATCCTTTCTTTAAGAGTGAGCCTTATTGAGACTATGCCTTGTTATAAGAAGTTGAGCCAATTCATATGCGCCGAAAAATACCCCGCTATAACAAAGGTCACCTAAAACGGTGCTTTTGAAAAATGGAATTCCCATTACATAACTCTCCATTAACCCGCTCAAAGTTCGCGGATACCATCCCGCCGCCCAAACTCCAAAATTAGTTATCAAGAAAAACAAGATTGAAGAAACAAGAGATGAGCAGACTACATTTTTTGCGCTTTTGTGTTTTTTTAGCCACAAACCAATTATTCCCGTCAGAATAAAGCTTCCATAAACATAAGGCATAGTTGAATGGAAACCCAAGAAAATATCTGAGATAAACATTGCCGCAAGCGGAATGACAAGCGCATATTTTTTATTTAAATACGCTCCGCCAAAAAGAGCCATCGCCGCAATCGGCGTAAAATTAGGCAGATGCGGCAAAAGCCTCATTAAAACAGCAACTAGTATTACCAATAATGGACTAATTAAATTTTTAAAGTTAGATTTATTCATATCTAAAACGATGTTAAGACAAAATCCAATTTATCACCATCGCTACACTTATAGCTTGAAACTCCTGAGGTTGATGATACACCATTTACCCTAAATTCGAAATACTGATTTGAGGCTGCGGTTATACCATTAAACCCGGTTATAAAAATACCCATGTCCCCTCCGTAATCTGTATATTGTAAGTTACTTGAGCCAACCGCTGAAACCACTGCGTCCCAAGCTGACTGACCTTGACTCACTTTTATAGGGTACGAGTCAGCTGTTTTTTGTCCAGCATAATCAATTCCTATTTGGATATTTAATCCTGCTGGTGTGGGAGATGGAGTCTCGGTTGGAGTCGGAGTCGGTGTTAATGTCGGTGTAGGAGTAGGCGTGTCGACTACTAATAACGTTGGAGTCGGAGTTGTGCTCGGGTTTGGAGTCGGAGAAGGAGTAGTAGTTACTGTTAGAGTGGGCGTAGGAGTTACAACCGGAGTCGGAGTCGGAGAAGGAACAACAGTTACGGTCGGCGTGGGTGTTAACGAAACGGTTTTTGCGGCAGGCGCCAGAACTTCCTGTCGCTTATCTGCTTGTGTTACTTGTGGGGTAAAAATGGATGGAATAAGTAACCCCAACACCAGCAAGGTTAAAAAAATTAGCCCTTTGTTTTTAAGAATATTCATTTTTACCTTCTCGTTCATCTTGTACATAAAAAAACCTTCTCTATTCCCGAGAAGGATAACAAGCTCCTGCTCGGGAAACAAAATAAATATAGTTTTCTGACTTTAACAGTTGCGGCACAGTCCTAGATTTCCGCTAGGATTACCTATATTTACTTTTAAATTATTTAGCTAGCACTCGGAATAACCGCAGGCGTAGCATTTTTTGCAACCTTCCTCGTAAGCAAAACTGGCCGCACCGCACTCGGGGCAGATATCATAAAGGCTGGTGGCTGTTTCGTCATTTGAAAGTGCACCGCCTGGCGTTTGTAAAGATAGCTGTTCGATTTTAATAATTTCTTCTTCTCTTGGCGCCGCGTCCGCGGCAATCGGCAAAGAATGTCCATTTAGATGAGCATTAACGCCATTACCGTTATGTGCGTTTGGATTTCTGTCCTCGACCACCCCATTGACCTTGAATTCAAAGTGTTTTGATAAAACTTTGGCAATTGCATCCGGAAGAGAACGAACCTTATATTCACCAAAACCAACACTTCTGGCTCCACCAATCCCAATTAATTGCGCAACCACTTGTCTGATTCTCTCCCGCGGTGCTAAGGCGCCGTTGAGTCTTAAATTAAGCGAAATCATTCGCCCTAACGCATCTGCCATCGCGGCGACATCGGAACCGGATTTACCAACGGTGATAAAAACTTCGAATGGCTGTTTATTCTCGTCATGATTAATCGTGATAAAAGTTTTACCAACCGGAGTGTCGGTTCCGTAAGTAACGCCCTCTACCATATTTGGCCTTGGAATTACCGGCAAAGCAGTTTGGACTTGCGGCACAACCACCGGCTCCTTTTTTTCTTCAATTCTTTCCAAAACTCCCGCCCGACTACCATCACGCATGTAAGTGATACCTTTTAATCCCATGTCATAAGCCAACATGTAAAGTCTTTCGACGTCTTCAACGGTGTGACCTTTTGGCGCGTTGACTGTTTTGGAAATCGATGAATCAATATATCCTTGCGCTACGGCTTGCACTTTAACGTGATCCTCCGGCGATAAATCATTGGCCGAAGCAAAATAATCCGGCTTTTTCTCATCCGGATGTTGTTTTTTCCATTCTTCAAACAGCGGATGATACATTTTATGCTCCCCAAGTCTGTCGCGACGGGTATATTCAAATTCATAAACCGGTTCTACCCCGGATGACACTCCGGATAGAAGTGACGTTGAGCCGGTCGGAGCAATCGTTAGCAAAACCGCGTTTCTAATCCCCTGTTTGGCAATTTTAGCGCGTATTTCCTTGGGTAAATTCTGAATATGGAAGCCTTTTTGATATTTTTCCTTGTTGTATTTAGGAAAAGAGCCTTTTTCTTTAGCAATGTCTGAAGATGCAGTATAAGCATTATCGCGTAGGGTTTTGAAGATTTTATCAATAATTTTTAGAGAATCTTCGGAACCATATCTAACTTCCATTTTGATTAAAGCGTCCGCCAGCCCTAAAATTCCTAAGCCTTGCCTTCGGATATCTTTGGCGACTTTCTCGTTCTCTTTATAGAAATAGTAGGTGTCGTCAATGACGTTATCTAAAAATCTTGTTGCCACTTGAACATCTTTGGCAAAATTATCGTAATCAAATTGTTTGTTTTTAACGTAAGCCGACAAATTAATGGCGCCCAAATTACAGACCGCCCAAGCCGATAGCGGCTGTTCACCGCAAGGATTAGTCGCGATTAAAGTTTCAAAATAATAAGTATTGCTCCTTTTATTGCTTCTGTCTAAAAAGTGCAATCCCGGCTCGGCCGACTGCCATGCGGCGGTACAAATTAAATCCCAGAGGTATTTTGCTTTAATCGTTTTGAGGACTTTGACTTTGCCGCCGATTTTTTTCCAAGCATTCAAATCGCCGGTCCATTTTTTATCATATTTTGGATCATCCAAATCCGGATAAACCAAATCCCAATCGCCGTTCTTTTTGACCGCTTCCATAAAAGCGTCGGAAAGACAAACCGACAGATTGGCACCGTTAATTTTATTTAGATCTTGTTTGACGGTAATAAACTCTTCGATGTCCGGATGCCAATCCCAAAGCATTAACATTAAAGCGCCTCTTCTTGAACCTCCCTGCTGAACAATGTCTTTAGTCGCCAGTGAATATAATTCCGCCCAATTGATTGGACCGGAGGAAAAGCCGTTGACTTTTTTTACTCTTGAACCGCGGGGACGAAGAGAAGATAAGTTGAGTCCCACTCCGCCACCGTGAGCCATAATCTCAATCATTTGAGTGAGGTTTGCCATGATACCGCCTCTGGAATCCGGCGGGTTTGGAATAACAAAACAATTATAATAAGTGACATCGAAACCGGTTCCCGCGCCGGCCAAAATTCTTCCGCCCGGCAAAAATTTGAAGTCCTGCATTAACTCATTAAATTTCTTCTCCCATTTTTTGCGGTTCTTTGGCTTTTCCACGCCGGCAATTCCTTTTGCCACTCTCTTCCACATTTCATCCGGAGTTTTTTCCATTGGCTTTCCCGCTTTATCTTTTAAAGAGTATCTATCTAAAAATACTTTTTCTCTTATTCCGTCCAGTTTCATATTATTTAATTAACCTTTTAACTTCTTTTTCAAAATCTTCTACGTCAACAAATCTTCGGAAAACGCTCGAAAATCGAATGTACGCCACCTTATCCATGGTCTTAAGCCGGGTGGCAACCATCTGTCCGATTTTTTTGCTCTCTACTTCAACCGAATCGGCAGTTCGCAGTTCCCGCTCGATTTCCGTGACTATCTTTTCAATGTCTTCAAGAGATACTTTGGTTTTTTCGCAACTTCTGATGATTCCCCGTTTTAATTTGTCTCTGTCGAACTGTTCCCGTTTCCCGTCCTTTTTGATAACTATTAAATTAATGTTCTCGATTCTTTCGTAAGTCGTAAACCTCTTGCCGCAAGTCACACATTCCCTTCTTCGTCTGATGGTTTCTAAGTCCTCGCTGTCTCTGGTTTCAACGACTTCTGTATCTTTACTGCCGCAATATGGACACTTCATATCTTGCTGTTGGCACCTTTAGCTTTATTTATATTTGATGCCTTAAAACGCTAGATATAGTGCCACAAAAATAATATGACGCTACATCTACCCTGTCAACTATTAACATATATATCAAAATATGTCAAGTTTAATTTTAGCTTCAATTTTGGTCCAAATATTAATCACTTTCAAAAACGAGGCAGAAAAGTTTTATTTCAGGAAATCTCAGTCAAAAAGCAGTACACAAAAATTATTCTATTTATGGAGAAACTACAGTTATTTAGCCTTTAATAACTCAACCGATTTTTGCATATCTTCAATTCTTTTTTGCGAATCTTGTAAAACAAGTCTTGCGTCTCCTGTTGACTGCTGCTCCATTTTGTAAACTACTTGTTGATGTTTTAAGGACGCTGTAATTAGTGTCGACAGTAAATCGTTGACATTTTCCCCCTGTTTTTTGGCATCAGCGGCTTGCTGAACGGCAAGATAAAAATAATTCCCCGATTTTGAAAGAGTCGTAATCGCTAAATCTACCTTCCCTTTATTTAAAAGCGCGCTGGCCGCGCTAAGCCGTTTATCCGCCATCAAAAGATCATAATTAGCTTTTTTTACCGGATCCGTAATCAAAAAGTTTAAGGCGTTATCTCTTAAAGCTTTTAAAAAATATAAAGGATTATCGGGCAAAATGCCTTCGTACGGAAGGTTATATTGAGCATTAAGAATTTGCGCCGATGGCGTACTTTGCGCCAACACCGGTTGGAAACTAAAGAAAAATAAAATTGGCAAAATTAGAATTAAGAGTTTTTTCATATCGACATTATACTACAGCTTTGCAAATCCGATTTTTTCCAAGACAAATTCCAAAGCCTCTTCTCTATTGAGGGAATATGTATTAACAATTAAATCGTAGTACTTTGGATTCCAATAAATCCAACTCTGGTCATTGTGTGCATATAACTTTCTGAATTTTTCCAGGTTTTCTTCTTCCCTGACTAAAGCTTCATGCTTTGCTTCCTGCAAGGAAATTCCATCTCTATTCATCAGTCTATCTATCCGAATGTCGGCCTTGTCTTCTCCTTGCGGATCCTGACAAATTACCAAAATCTTATAAACCCCTGCTAACCCCTGAATATCAAAGCCGGCCAAATGACTTTGAATAATTTGCTGTTTTTCCTCGGTCAAAATTTTTTTAATTTGCACTTCAAACTGAAGGTCAAAACTATCCGGCCGTTGCAACACATCAACTTGACTGATGTTTAACTGTTTGTGGATTTTCTCGAACAAATCTCCCCCCTCAAGCAAAGGCCAATTGAGTACGCCGGAAAGTTTTTTGGCTAGCGTCGTCGCGCCGGCCCCGATTCTTCCGGAGATGGTAATATTTCTAATTCCCGCTAGCTCTATTGGTTCGTGGTTACTCATACTGCTCCGCCTGTCTGGGCAACTAATCTCTTTCCCACCATGATCACTTCTTCGACCAAACGGTTGGCATAACCATATTCGTTATCATACCAGGCAATTACTTTGACCATGTTGCCGATAACTTGCGTTAAGGATAAATCAACAATCGCCGAATAAGGACTACCGATAATATCGCTACTAACCAACGGATCTTCGGTCACTGCCAAAATACCATTGTAAACTGTTGACTGCGAGGCCTTGCGGAAAATATCGTTGACTTCCTGCTTGGTAACTTCTCTTTTTAAAATAAAAGTGAAATCGGAAAGTGAACCAACCGCCACCGGAACCCGAAGCGATAATCCTTCAAAAAGCCCGCTTAATTCGGGCACTGCTTGAGTTGCGGCAATCGTTGCTCCGGTAGAGGTAGGAATAATGTTTTGCGCCGCCGCCCGGCCCCTTCGGTAATCTTTATGTCCGCCGTCTTGCAAACGCTGATCAGAGGTATAACCATGGATGGTGGTCATCATCGCTTTTTCTACTCCGAAACTATCGACCATAATTTTTGCTACCGGCGCGATACAATTGGTCGTACAGGAAGCATTATTAATCATTGTTTGGCCTTGGAACTTATCCGGATTGACGGAAAGGACAATTGTCGGAACATTCCCCTCCTTGACCGGTGCGGACAAAATGACTGATTTGGCGCCGGCAATTAAATGAGTTTTGAGTTTCTCCTCAGAGGTAAACTCGCCGGTTGACTCAATCACCACGTCCACATTTAAGTCTTTCCATGGAAGAAGAGTTGGGTCTTTTTGCGAAATCACCGGAATCTTTTTATTATCAATCAAAAGATAGCCGATTAAGTTTTTGATGGCGGGATTCTCTTCAGCGACTTGATAAGAAACACTCAAAGAATAAATCGGACCGTAAGAAGTATCATATTTTAAAAGATACATCCAGCCTTTGATGTCGGTTGAAGAACCGGCATTGATGGCAACCACGTCAACGTCATTAAAATACTTTTCCAAAATGACGCGGTGCGCTACCCTACCAATCCTCCCATATCCATTTATCGCAACTTTAATCATAGTTTACTTGATAACACTGAGCGAAGTCGAAGTGCTTATCATTAATTTAGTATAACAAAGTTTTCAAAAAATGAACAAGAGGAAGTTTATAAAATCCAACGTTTACCTTGAGGCGTTATCTTTTTTAGCTGCTTCTTCAGTCTGCCTTATATGAAGTTTTCCATCCCAATCCAAAGCAAGATAACGACCATCTACTGAAGAGGAATCTACATCTAATAAATGCCAGATGGCAGGTTTTATGTCATCTTGTCGTATGGACCAGTCTCCCTTTAACCTACTCATAACACCTATGAAGCTTGTGCCAGTATCTGGATTAATCGCACCAAAAATAGCAGAACAAGTAGCCTTAAACCTTTTTTCCTGTCTTTGCTGTTCTACACTTAATTCTCCTGCAGACGATCTTCCTTCTAAAACCTCTCCTATTTTTCCTTTCATAGCACATGGACTATATCAAAGCATGATTATCTTGTCAACTATAAGATTTGAGGTTATTTCTGTTCTAAAGCGACCAGTCCCGGCAGGTATTCCCCGGCGAGGAATTCTAGCATTGCACCACCGCCGGTGGAGACAAAAGAAAATTGTTTGAGTAAGTTTTTCTTTTTCAAAAATCCGATGGTGTCTCCTCCCCCGACAATCGTGAACGCCGGAATTTTAACAATCCCTTCAGCTAGAGTTTGCGTTCCGGCTTGATATTTTTCATCTTCGATTTGCCCCAGCGGCCCGTTCCACACAATCGTCTGCGCATTTTTGAGAACCTGCAGAAAGTTTTCGACACTTCTTAGAGTAATCTCCTGCTTATTCTCAATTGTATCCGCCATCAACAAAATTGACTTACTATGCACTCTTTCATGCGCAATTTTGAGAAGAACTTTGTCATTTTCGACAATTTCCCCACCGACTAGAATATAGTCTGCAAAGCCGTGCATTTCCTCAACCAACGGCAGCTTGGTCTCGATTTTTGCGCCACCAATCACCACCCCCAAAGGCCGCTTCGGATTTTCCAAAACTTGCGAGAGAACTTTTACTTCTTCCAATAATCTTAAACCCGCAAATGAAGGCAAAAATTTGGTGATGCCGACGATTGAGGCATGCGCTCGGTGCGAAGAAGCGAACGCATCATTAACATAAACTTGCGCGATTGAAGCTAATCTTTTGGCAAATTGCGGATCGTTTTTCTCTTCTTCTTGGTAGAAGCGGATATTTTCCAAAAGAAAAATCTTGTCCGTAATCTCCCACCCACCAAATTCCCCAACCTTCGTCTCTTTTAATTTTTGCGCTTTGAACTTTTGACTCAACCACTTTGCTATTGGTTCTAAGCTAAACTTCTTCTCGCCATTCTCGATTCTTGATTCTCGATTCTCGATTTTTGATTCCGGACGGCCCAAATGTCCGACTATTATAATAGTTGCTCCTTCTTCTAGGAGATATTGTAAAGTCGGAAACCAGGCTTTCAACCTAGTATCATCAGCAATCTGTGAGGATTGAATCGGAACATCCAAATCCGCCCTAAGCATTACCGTTTTGTTTTTAACATCCGCGTTTTTAACGCTCCGCAAATCTTTCATCTTTAATCTGTGAACTCCTGACAAAACATTTCTCCGAAAACTCCGCCATTAACCACGCCAATCCCGATTTTGCGGAAATCTTTGGACAAAATATTTTCTTTATGACCGGGGCTTTGCATCAATCCCTTCATCGCCAAATTAACGCTTGGCGCTAAAGCCAAATTTTCACCGGCAAAATTAAAGGTGATGTTTGCCTCTGCCATCCGGTCAAAAGGCGTCAGCCCTTCGGGCGTATTGTGCGAAAAATAACCTCTGGCAAACATATCTTCGCAATGAGCCGTGCCTACATCGGTCAAGTTTTGTGAAAAAGACAGCGCCGCAATCCCCTGTGCTACGCGTTCATTGTTGACTAGTTTGAACATTTGCTGTTCGGCCCCAACATCAACCGCCGCATTTTTAACTTTAAAATTAAGGTTAACGCTTTCGTTGCTTTGCGGTTCAATCGTTAAGAAAGACAAAGTATCATTGACCGCTCCGCCAAAAATATTATTCCAATTTTTGGCAAATCCTTGCGTGTTGGCAACCAAAACGCTACCGATTTTAGCGTTAAGAATTGACTGCTGTAAAAAAAGCGAGAACGGCAAAGCAATAATTAAGCTTAAAATGAAAGACGATAGCAAAAGTCCCGAGCAAAGTCCCGGAATAATCCCTAATAGCTTACTGACTATTTTGACTGGACCAAGCCTTGGAATAAAGAGACGAAATAGTGATACATTTGAAATCAGAATTTTAAGAATTAGGTTAGCAATAATTTCCGCCAGCACCGCCACTAGGAAAAAACCGATGGCGTTGGCAAAACCATGCGAAATCGGCAAAAATTTAACTAACAATGTGGCAATACGCCCATAGAAGGTGATACCGGCTAAAAATGACAGTGCAAAACTTAAAAAATCAACTGTAGCCACTAAAACTCCTAAAGCAAAGCCCTCAATAGCGTAGAAAAATAAAATTACGAGCACAAAAATGTCGATCCAGTTAAGCCCTAATACCGGAATGTATAAAGAAGTAATTATTGTCAAAATCGAAGAAACACTCATAAAGTAATTATAGCAACTCCCCAGAAACATTGTCAGGCACTTGGAATGGTGATATTATTAATGGATAAATGGAGCTCCCAAAAAGAATCTTTCTTACCAAATTAGTTAAGGATTTGAAACGTAAAAGCAAGTCAAAAAGAAATATTGCTGTGGCCATAATCTTGGCTCTATTTGTTGCTTCTTTTTATTATTTTATTTTGCGCGATTTACCCCTTCCTACAAAACTTGGCAGCTCTTCTAATCCACAGTCAACACTAATTTATGACCGCAACGGAAAACTCTTATATAACATTTATGATAAGAAAAACCAAAGCTTCATTCCCTTGTCGAGCATTCCAAAATATATGCAGGAAGCCACCATTGCTATTGAAGACCGCAGTTTTTATCAACACGGCGCTATTGATCTTCGCGGGATTGCCAGAGCCTCCCTTTCAATCGTTTTGCACCAGCAAATCCAAGGCGGCTCAACTCTTACCCAGCAGCTGGTTAAAAACAGCCTTTTAACCCAGCAGCAAACAATTTTACGCAAAATCAAAGAAGTAATTTTGGCGTTTGCCACCGAAGTTGTCTACTCCAAAAATCAGATTTTGGAAATGTATCTTAACCAAACTCCTTATGGCGGTACGTCTTATGGAGTGGAAGCGGCAAGCGAAACCTATTTTGGCAAACCCGCCAAAGATTTGGATTTAGCCCAAAGCGCGCTCTTAGCTGGACTCCCGCAAGCGCCGACGCAGTTTTCTCCGTTTGGCGCCCATCCGGAAGAAGGCAAGGACCGGCAAGTTGTAGTTTTGCAGGCAATGCAAGATCAAGGATACATCACTAAAACCCAGGAACAAGCCGCCGAAAAAGAAGATTTGAAATACAAAAAATTCACTAATAATATCCAGGCTCCTCATTTTGTGCTTTACATTAAAGACCTTTTGATCGCCAAGTACGGAGAACAAAGGGTTGAAGAAGGCGGCTTAAAAGTTATCACCAGCCTGGATTTAGATATCCAGAATTTTGCCCAAGAGGCTGTGGCAACGGAGGTTGATAAATTGCCGACTTATTACCATGTTACTAACGGCGCCTCTTTAGTGACCGACCCTGCCAACGGAGAAATTCTAGCCATGGTTGGCAGCAAAGATTATTTCGACAACGCCATCGCTGGCAACGTCAACATCGCTACCTCCCTTAGGCAACCCGGCTCTTCGATTAAGCCTATCAACTACGCAGTCGGACTCTTGAACGGTTATAATGCCGCCACCACTTTTATTGACCAGCCGATTTGTTTCCCAAACCAAGGCGGACAAAATTATTGTCCGCTCAATTACGACGGCAAATGGCATGGATTAGTACAGCTGCGCTACGCGCTTGGCAATTCTTTCAATATTCCGGCGGTAAAAATGCTGGAGCTAAATGGCGTCAATGCGATGGTTGCCACGGCTTCGGCGATGGGCATCACCACGTTTACGAACCCAGAGAGATACGGACTGTCTTTAACTTTGGGCGGAGCCGAAGTTAAAATGGTGGATATGGCCACCGCTTTTGGGGTCTTTGCCAACTCGGGATACCGGATTGACCTGCATCCGATTTTAAAAGTGACCGACAAAAACGGGAAAGTTTTAGAAGAATACAAACCGCCTTTGAGTCCGATTTTTGGCCAGAAAGTGCTGCCTGATGGAGTCGCCTTTATTA
>Ga0224522_1000619_pt1 | contig 11148 bp, 7 predicted proteins | sample CFST25metaG_FD_182733 | JGI IMG/M metagenome (GOLD analysis project Ga0224522, IMG submission 182733) | Peat soil microbial communities from Stordalen Mire, Sweden - C.F.S.T25 | ecosystem: Environmental > Terrestrial > Soil > Wetlands > Peat | place: Sweden: Norrbotten County, Stordalen Mire...
CATCACCATCCGGGCCTTGTCTTGTAGACGAAACAGAAAGTGTTTTTGCATCAGTCAGCGCCCATACTTCTGTTGATTTCATTGTCCTTGACTCTCCATTCATATCCATGGTTCTTGTCGTTTCAATTGTAAGGGACTTTCCATCGGCGGACCATTTTGCAACGGATTTGCTATCACCTCTTGGTGATGTGTTGATACTCTCTTTTCCATCGAGTGTATATTTCATTGTCGTTGTAGTGGGTTGTCCATCCTGACCGGTCCTGGTTCTTACAACTGTAAGAAGATTGGCTTCCTGAGTTGCAACAAAATTACCGCCACCCATTCTCATACCTCCACCACCGCCCTGACCACCTTGTGGTTGGGTACTTTTCTCTGCATTTAATGTCCAGTCTCCTGCAAAATTTGTTTTACCAGCCTGTGCATTTATCATTACCGGGGCGATAAGCGCCAGCATAAGTGTCAGTGAGACAAACCGCATGCAAGCAGAGACGTTAATCTGTTTTTTTTCAATGTTTCTTTTCATTTTCTTTATTATTTATGTGAGTTGATGTATTCAATAGACAACAATCGAAAGCCAATTATTCCTCATGATATAAAAAATCCCTCCGTAAAAGGTGTATTTTACATATCAGCACACAAATTTCGTCTTTCTCTCTTCAAAAAAAAATTTTATCTATCATTAAAATATTGTAAATTTGATAGGATCTTTTTCAACGATTAAAATTACACTCTGATGAAAAAACTACTTTCCTTTTTGACCTTACAGACTGTTACAATTCTTTCCCTTTATGCTCAGCCTGTTTCGAACTACACTTATAAGCTCGATAACGGAATAAATGTCAGAACTGAACGTTGTTGGAATCAGATATGGGTCCAACTGGAGTACGCTGAACTAAAAGCCGGAGATCAAACTCCTCTTTCAGTGAGCACAAGAACACTTGGCGATCTCACTTCAGGTTCATCTTTTAAGCTTGTACACGATGGAAAAGAAGTCAAGATGCTGGGTGCAGCGCCCGGGACATACGATCTAAAAATGGTCTTCAAGCTTTCGGGGAAACCCGGAACCCTGAGTTTTGTAGTCGGTAATGTATTGATAAAACCTAAAACAAAAACCACAGTAACAATGACATTATACGACTACCAGATTTCTATTAATGAATCTCCGGCGTCCCTCAAAGGGTTGTCATTTTATGATTCAAAAGTTAACCGATTCAAAGGAAGTTCAGAACAGGCTAACAATGTTGGCGTCGCTGTTTTTTATGCTAAAGGTAAACATGAGAAGCCTATCCCTCCTGATGAATCTATAAACAGCACATCGGGGAAAATTAAACCTGGGATTTACGACGTCCTTATTTCAATCGGAATTTCGGGTCAGATACAGAAAATATGGCTTGAAAATTTTACACTTAAACCCGATATTAATTATCTGATATCTACAAATCTTAATGGCGGGGTTATTATCTATTCAGGTGGCAACAAGGATATTAAGAATATGCATCTATACCCGGCAGGTACAGCTGCAAATCAGACTGGCACTCCTGCTCCTATTAAAAATCTTGAACTGGGAAGGTACGATAATATTACCACAATGAATGCTTGTCCCCCGGCAGCTTATGATGTTCTTCTCTCCAACGGAAATGGAACTAAATATGAATGGAGGAAAAATATTGTAGTCAAAACGGGATCAAGAACCGACGTTAAATAAAGCAGACAATAAAATAATTCTGTAGCTGATAGCTTGCTATCTCATAGAAAGTTTTCCGATAACCCCTCAGGCCGTTTGGCAATTGAGTAATTGAGCCGCTTAGCCGTTGTGCCGTTGAACCTTTACACCGTTTATTTATATCTTAATGATTCTGCCGGGTTATATGCAGCCGCTTTCAGAGCCTGATATATTATTGAAAGCCACCCTATTGTCAGTCCTATAATACTTGCAACGATATATATAGCCGGACCGACAGTTATCTTTTCTGCAAAGCTGTTAAGCCAGAATCTTATTCCGAAATATGCGATCGGGTAAGCAACCAGTGAGGATATCAGGATAAGAACCAAAACCTCACGTGACAGAAGTGTTACGATGATTCTTTTAGTAGCGCCGAAAGTCTTCCTGATTCCTACCTCACGTGTTCTGAGAGTCGTCATGTAAGTAATAAGACCTATTAACCCGAGGCAGGCAATGAAAATAGCCAGTACCGAAAACAGGATGAATATTCTGCCGATCTTCAATTCCGCTTCATAATTTTTATTAAAATCTTCAGCAAAAAAAGAATACTGGAATGGCTGCCTGTTTGAGAAATCCTTCCAGATATTTTCAATTGACTTAATTGCACTCTGAATATTTTTTCCGTTCAACCTGACGCAAAGGTAACCTTCATAGTTTCCTTTCATTAATGTAAAGCATACAGGGGTTATTTTTTCGTGCAATGAAGCGATGTTAAAATCTTTTAGAATTCCAACTATCCTGAATCTGTCGAATTTTCCCGGGTTGCTTGGCTGAAGGATATATTTCCCAACAGGTTCGGTGAGGCCCAGAAATTTTACCGCTGTTTCATTTATCATAACCGCAGTTGTATCAGTACCATATTCTTTTGAAAAAAACCTACCGTCAGCGAGTTTAATTCCCATCACTTCAGCGAATCCAAAACTAACCCGGTCCTGGTTTAAGATGTAGGTGGCTTTTGTCGGATCATTATCAAGAAAGAAAGCATTATAATTGAAGTTATTGGTACCCGGTATTGCAGTTGCATTAGCGATTTTTTCAACCCCTGGGATCTGAAGAATCTGTTCTTTAAATGATTCCAGCTTCTTACCCAGGGCATCAGGCCTTCTTATTACCAGAAGATTTTCCTTAACAATACCCATATCTTTTGATGTCATGAAATTCAGTTGTTTATAAACAACAAATGCACCGATTATTATTACAATTGAAACAGTGAATTGAAAAACGACCAATATACCCCTTAGCGTTTTTGATATTGATCCCGGATTTAATGTTCCTTTCAAAACCTCAACAGGGTTAAAAGAGGCCAGAACAAATGCAGGATATGCTCCGGCAGCAGTTCCAACAATTAATATCAGAGCAATTATGCCTATGAATACCTTATATCCTGAAAAGAGAGTAAGTGATATCTCTTTCCCGATAAGATGATTAAAAGCCGGAGTAAGTACCATCACCAGTAACAAGGCAATGATCGCAGCAATTGTAACAATAATCAGGGATTCCCCAACGAACTGAAAAATTAATCCTGTTTTATCTGATCCTGAGACCTTTCTGATTCCTACTTCTTTTGCTCTGCCGGCAGATTTTGCAGTCGCAAGATTAATATAATTAATGATTGCAATAACAAGGATAAGCAAGGCAATTATCGCAAAAATATATACGGTTGATAACGATCCTGAAGGTTCAATCTGATATTGCGGAGCTCCTTTGAGATGAATATCTTTCAATGGCTCAAGCTCATAGCCAAACTGGTTTCCTGACCTCCTGAAATCCTCAATAGTTATTCCAATATATTTTTTTAACTGCGGACCAACATATTTTAATACCACCTCCGGAAGTTTTGCTTCCATGGAAGTCTTCTTAATGCCTTCTTTAAGTACTATATAAGTATAATAATTATGACTGAGCCATTCCATACTTCTGGAGTTACCTAAAGAGTTTAGTGAACCCAGCATATCAAATTTAAAATGAGAATTTGCTGGAATATTTTGAACTACCCCTGTTATCGTATATAAATTAGTATCTGCCTCAAGACTTATTCTTTTACCTATTGGATCTTCATTTCCAAAGTACTTTTTTGCAAATTTTTCAGTCATAATCATTGACCGGGGATTTGAAAGGGCTGTTTTCTGATCGCCACTTAAAAGCTTAAAATCGAAGACACTGAAAAATGAAGAATCGGCAAATAGGACTCCGTCTTCATTAAACCTTGTTTCACCGTACTTTACAAGCCATGCCCCTGACCTGTTTAACCTTACAGCATGTAAAATCTCAGGATAATCAGCTAGAAGTGTCTGGGCCATCGGGGGTGCTGTTATTGCCTGGTCAAGAGTGGAGCCGGCCATCACTCCTTTTACCTTAATCCTGTAGATATTTTCATAGTTTTTATGAAACCGGTCATAACTTAATTCATGTAAAACATAGATAGTTATTAAGAGAAAACTTGTTAATCCGATTGTGAGTCCTGTGATATTGAGAATCAAATATCCGCTATGCTTCCACATATTACGGATGGCATTAATAAAAAAATTTCTTAACATATAAAATAGTTCTAAAGGAGTAATAATTATGTTAAAGACATCATAAAACTTAAACTGATGCAGGATTAATAAAAACAGTTTTATCAGGTCTGTAAAAAAGTTATGTCGTCAGGTCGTTATGTCGAGGTATTAGAATTTAGAGTGGAGAGTACAGCATGTAGAGTTTTACTGTGCTCTGAGCTCTGTGTTGTTAGGCAGTTATTTCGTCAGAGTATAAAATTCGTATTTGATCGTCCAGTTGATTTCTTTCCCGGGTTCTACTTTAATCTTTATGTATGGTTCGGGGCACAGAGTTGTTGAACAGGCCCAGAATGCCAGTTTAAGAATTGGCTGATTACAGGTAATCTTAACTCCTGCTCCTGTTATACGATTTTCAATCCTGATTTCGTAATCAGCGGCATCAGGGCCAAATCCTTCCAAAGAAAAACACTTAACTTCTTCTCCGTTACCAATTGGTCTGAGAAACGAAATCTGGTTGCCCTGAATTTCAGCCAATTCTCCAAATCCTGCGCCTTCCCCTTTCAGATTAAACGGAAATTTCACGACTAGTCCTGGACCAATGGGATGTCTATCTATTACAAAGAAATTATGATCGTACACATTAGTTTCTATTGTACGCGTTCCCATGTTTTTCAGTCTATGGTTCAGTACAAGTTCAGGTTTATCTTTTGTCAGGCTGATACTTTTTTCATAATGATATGAGTAAACCTTATCCTCAAGGTCGTGTATAAATAAAACCTGATCAGATTTCATTTTTACTGACCATTTTCCGGGGTTTAATAACCGGTATAACCTGCTGAATGTATATGGTTTGTCATCTTGTTTGTAAACTGCGCCCACTCCTATCTTAACAAAACTTCTGCCAGGTTGTATTTCACTATAATCCAAAGGAGCAAATTCTTCTACCGGTCCCATAATCACATCATGTATTTCGGGGCTGTATTTTGTGAACCACTGACCAAAATAGTTATGACCACCGTATTCAAGACTAACTATATTTCCTGACCAGTCGAAGCGTGTTCCCTGATAATACCCTTTATCGGCATCGGGAAGGTAGATAATAGATCGTATTAATCCGTTGCTGATCTCTGTCTTCGGAAATTTTGTAAATGGTATTGTAATAAGTGTTAATCCGAATATTACAAAATTTATCCCTTTCATCTACTAAAGTTTATTTATCAATAAAAGTTTAAAGATACCTTCAATATTTCTATTCTTCCGGATGAGTCATGTAATATTACATTTAGTCCGGTTCACACGTGGTGGGGTGACATTACGTACCGGGAATATGGTGGAATACGATACAGTTAACATGAAGACTACCAATGTTCCCGAAACCAATAAATTCCTAGTAAGGGAATCTTGGAATACCGGGTCCTATAATCAATAAAAAGGCTGTCTGCTAATTCAGACAGCCTTTCTTAATAATCAACAGATTTTTAGTCTCTGTTATATTGTTGAAGGTTTAGTTGTAGTTGGTTTTGGCGTTAGTTTTGGTGCCGGTTTAGCTACACCAGATTTTGCCTCAATTTTTTTCAGGAATTTCCCGGTATTGTCATAACGCAAAGTCTCCTGCTTAGTTCCTTTTACAACAACAACATCGAATGTTACAACATTCTTTTCAACAACCTTGGTAGCATTTTTAATCGTATAACCAACATAGTCTTTAGCAATATTGTCAGTAATAGATTCCTGTAGATCCGCAACTTTTACAGGAGTACGCTGTGCATTAGCAATAACAGCGCTCATCACTAACACTATAACAGATAATAACTTTTTCATCTCTGATAATTTAAATGGTTATATATATAACAAATTTATTCTAAGATTCTGAAGATGATCTGAAGATGTTAATAATTAACAATTATTTAAGTAATTACATTAAAATGCCCAGGGTAAGTTCCCTTTAAGGTGGTACCAGAGCTTTATTTCATGAACATCATTATGACAACTGTAGAAAATTTTCATTCCATAACTTTCTGCAATCTCTTTGACAATAGATAAACCCAGGCCCACTGATTGAGGATTATTACTGCTTTTATGAAATCTTTTGAAAAGATCGTCAGGATTAATTGTCAGTGGCAATCCGGCATTTGTCATTATCAGAAACGTTTTATCAATATGACATCTAATGAATCCACCATCAATATTAAATCTTACTGCATTGCTGAGAAGGTTTGAAATCATGATTTCTGCAAGCACTTCATTCATTTCAACCAAAGCTTCATCACTAACATCCATTTCAACCTTTATCCTCTTAAGCTGCATAATTTCTTTATAGTTTTCCAGACCTTTTATGGTAATTTGCTTCAATGAAACCATCTTCTTTTCATGAAATACCTGATTCTCTATTTTGGAAATAAGAAGTAATCCCTGGTTAAGCTTAAATAATTTGGTGGTGGATTCATTGATAGATTGAATAAGGCTGAGACTATCCTTGTTAAGGTTTTTTTGTTGCATAAGTAAATCGGTCTTTGATCGAATTACTGCCAGTGGAGTCTGTATCTCATGTGATGCATTTTCACTAAATTCTTTCAGGTTAAGATAATCATTTCTCATCTTGCTGGTCATATTGTCAAAGACCCTGTTTAGTTGATCGAATTCTTTTATGTCAGTCTCAGGTAAATCCAAAGGTTTATCCGATTGTATATCAAATCTCCCTGCAATTTTAACTGAATCATAAAAGGGCCTCCAAAGTCTTCTGGCTATCAGATAGTTGATAAGAATTGAAATAAGCAGAAGTGAAAAAAACAGAGAAAACATGTACACCTCTATATCCTGCAATAATTCATTCTTTTCGCTTATAATCTGGAATATGGTAATAATAAAACCTTTTTTCCCAACATAGTTTCCCGAAGAAAAAATATATCTGAAAGGTATAAATGAGTCCGATTTAGAATCGTAAATATCAGTGTCCTTTATTGACTGGACCTTGTCAATATGGTAGTTCAGCAATTTTACTTCAATCTGATGACCAAACGTGCCTTCAAAGTCCGGGATAGTATCTGTTTGTCTTATCTGATCCTCTATTATTGTTTTCTCAGTGATCAGGCTTTCGTCAATCTGTCTATATATAACTTTCTTTATTGTTAAATATAACAATACTGCCCCTGCAAACATTACCAGAATGGAAAGGAGTAAAAAGTAGAAGGTACTTTTAGTTAATAATTTCAACTATCTATGAATTTATATCCAAAACCGTAGATACATTTAATATAATTCCTGCCTTCTGAAGCAACAATCTTTTTGCGCAGGTTTTTGACATGAGTATAGACAAAGTCGAAAGAATCTGTTAGTATTACATTGTCACCCCAGAGATGCTCCACTATTGATTCTTTTGTTATGATTCTGTTCCTGTTAGCAATAAAAAACAGTAAAAGATCATACTCTTTTTTTGTAAGAATTATTAGCTTGTCGTGCACATATACCTGATTATCCTCGGTATTAATTCTGATTTCATTAAAGGTAATTTCATTCATACCGAGATAATCGTTCCTCCGGTGTATTGAGTTGATACGAGCACTGAGTTCGGCAAAGTGAAATGGTTTTGTAAGATAATCATCAGCTCCTATTTTTAATCCGATTAGTTTATCATCCAGAGAACTTTTAGCAGAGAGTATAAGAATGCCTCCGGTTAACCTCTTAGACTTCATCTCGCGGATTAAATCCAGTCCATTGCCATCAGGGAGACCAATATCAAGGATAACACAATCATACTTGTTTACATCAGCCTTTTGTACCGCTTCATTTAAAGTCAGTGCGACTTCACAGATATGACCTTCCATTTTGAGGTAATCATTAATGGAACGGCTCAGCGACTGGTCATCTTCAACAATTAATAGTTTCACATCAGTAGAATAAGAATCAAAAATACTACAATCTTATTATATCAGGGAATATGTTCAAAAAAACATTGATTACCACATAATACTCATTATAAAAAGCTCCCGGAGCTTTTGAACCTCTAAAGCATCTATAACAATTAAAGCCTTTTCTGATAGATTCTGTATCTCCTTAACGGTTTTGCATTCAATTTTTTGATAGCGTTATTCATTGGGGCATTATCCTCGAGAACATAGTTGATTTCCATCCATATATCGGGCATATAAAGCGACTCATAAAGAGCACGATACAAGAGACTGTCTATACCTTTCCCATGGTATTCAGGTACAATGCCAAGGGCAAAAAGACGATAATTGTGCAGTTTTGTCAGTCCAAGAAGTAGTTTAAACCATCCGAAAGGAAACAGCCGGCCGTTCAGACATTTGAGTAACAGGTTAACATCCGGAAGAGCAATCGCAAATCCTACAGGGTTACCTGCAGAATCTTCAGCAAAGATGACTCCTTTTGTCTGAAGAATTGGTTTCAGATCACGTGCAACTGCTTCAGCTTCTTCTTTTGTCACTGATGTATAACCCCAGTTATTGATAAGACTTTTATTCGACAGATCAATAACATTCTGAACATCTTTATCATAATGTTTCATATCAACATTTCTGACTCGTATACCATAACGTTTTACAACATCATCGGTAAGTGTTAATATTCTATCGGGGATCCTGTAACCTTCTTCCCCAGAAATATAATACACAAGGAGATCCTTGATTTTATTTAGTTTAAATGACACCATATGATTTTCATAATACGGCGGGTTATACGGCGCCATTATTACAGGTGATGGTACGAATCCCTCTATAACCAGTCCCCATTCCTGTGATACGAAGCTCCAGGGACCTCGCATAATCGTCATCCCCTTGTTTCTTAGCCATGTTGCGGCGTACTCCAAAAGCATTTTTGAAGCATTATCATCATTGATGCACTCATAATAGCCAAATAAACCCACAGGTTCTTTCCATGTTTCGAGTGCAAGTCTATCGATAAATGCTGCGATACGACCTATAACTTCATGGTTATCAATAAGAAGAAACAGAGCATATTCGCAATGATCTAAAGTCGGATTGCGTCCGGGATCAAACTGACCATACTGTTCAACCCGTAAAGGTGGTATCCAAACAGGATCATTTTTATACAGTTTGTAAGGAAGGTTAATAAATCTTTTCAGATCCGATTTAGTGGTGACAGAAAGTATTTCCATAAGTTTAAACATAAAACAAGGCGTCAGGTGAAAGGCAACAGGTGCCAGTAGCCATCTGCAAGTAATACAGGTTTACTTAAGCCTGTTGCCTGAAGCTTTTATGTGATTCAGGGGTTAATTCAATTATACTTTCTTCAATGCCTCGAGTACTCTTTCAGGTGTCATCGGCATCCTGTAAAGCCTTGCTCCTGTTGCATCAAAGATTGCATTGGCAACCACGGCACCAATAGCAATAATAGCCGGCTCTCCTCCTCCCTGAGGCGGTTTATTTTTTCTGTCAAGGATAAGTGTGTCAATCTTCGGAAGCCATGAGAAACGTGGAATACTATATGTATCGAGACTATGGGTAAGTACTTTACCTCCTTCAAATAATACTTCTTCGGCAAGTGCATACCCGAGACCCATTGTTATACAACCTTCCATCTGGATAGTGGCACCTTCAGGGTTTACACACAAACCCATATCCTGTGCACAGGCTATACTGACTACTTTAACCTTACCTGTACTTTTGTCAACTTTTACCTCAGCAATGTGTGCCACCCACGATCCGGCATCTATACCACATGCAATTCCTATACCTCTGCCACTTCGGGTTTTACCCGCCACGTATCCGAACTTATCAGCAACAGCTTTCAGGCAGGCAATCATCTTCTCATCTTGCAGGTTCTTAAGACGGAATTCAAGGGGATCTATTCCTGCGGCGGCAGCCATGATATCGATCTGAACTTCTCTAGCAAAGGTATTTGTATTGTTGTTTGGAGCACGCCAGGCTCCGGTTCCGAACTGATGAACTGGTGATCCGCCGCTTTTCTGACTGTAGTGTGTGAATTTAGTATTTGGTATGTCATAAATTGCATCAGCACCTCTTGTGCCGGAATAATACAAGTTATAATCCCAAAGTTTTATCAGTCCTGACTTGTCAATCCCTGATTTTATTTTAACGACACCGGCAGGATGAAATGTGTCATTGATGAATTCTTCATCACGAGTCCACATAAGCATAACCGGTTTCCCAGTCAATTTGGCAAGTTTTGCTGCCTCAATCCCCTGCTGGAATTCTCCTTTACCTCCAAATCCTCCACCCACGAAGGGCGTTATGACTCTTACTTTTTCAGCCGGGATACCTAGTTCACGCATTATCCCATCCCTTAATCCAAAAGGTGATTGTGTTGAAGCCCATACAGTCATTTTATCTCCTTCAAGCCGGGCAAGAGCAGTATGAGTTTCCATTGCAACATGGGCCAGGTAAGGATCGTGAAACTCCGATTCAAAAGTTTTTTCACAAAGCTTTTCCCCGGCTTCAAGATCTCCGGTTGACCTGACTACAGTTACATTTGAATCAGCCTTAAGCATATATTCATAAATAGTCTTATCATTGACTGGCAGTTCATTGAATGAATACTCGGCTTTAATTTTTACGATTGCCTCATCGGCTTTATCGCGGTTCTCATTTATCACAGCAACCAAATCACCATCCCTGATAACTTTTGTCCCTGCAATTTTCTCAGCCCCTGAATAATCCACAGAAGTCATTTTAGCAGCATGTGAAGGCGGACGTAATATCCGCGCAAAAACCATTCCCGGCAACTTCATGTCACCGGAATATTTTGCTTCACCAGTTACTTTCAGGGTAGCATCACTATGATTATATGATTTCCCCATAAATTTAAACTTTGTAAAATCTTCCATGGAAGGTTTAATATCGAGGAATTTTTCAATCCTTTTACCCTTGGTCAGTTGTGCATAGCTAACTGTCTTCTTTGGATCTTTGGTGTCGGTTATCACTCCATCCC
>Ga0224522_1000620_pt1 | contig 11143 bp, 9 predicted proteins | sample CFST25metaG_FD_182733 | JGI IMG/M metagenome (GOLD analysis project Ga0224522, IMG submission 182733) | Peat soil microbial communities from Stordalen Mire, Sweden - C.F.S.T25 | ecosystem: Environmental > Terrestrial > Soil > Wetlands > Peat | place: Sweden: Norrbotten County, Stordalen Mire...
GGTTAGAGCGCATTATCTATTGCGGATATCTTGAATATATAGTAAAATAATACTTGTAATGTATCTTTTACATTTGCATAAGTCTTTTACATTAATTTAATCTTTAGTTCTTATTTTCATTTAGTATAATTTAATACAGAATGCATTTACATAATAATAGTAATTCTATTTATCAATTGAATTTTAAAACGAAGCAATATTTGATTTTATTATTGTATTTTAAAACACAGATTTTAAAAGAGGAGTGGAACGAATGAAGAAAGTTTTGATAGTAGACGATGCAGCTTTTATGAGAGGATCATTAAGAATGATGCTCGAAAGAAATGGTTTTGAAGTTATTGGTGAAGCCGAAAATGGAAATATAGCAGTTCAAAAATATACTGAGCTTAAGCCTGACTTAGTAACTATGGATATAACTATGCCTGAAATGGATGGAATAGGTGCTTTGAAACAAATAAAGCAATTGGATCCTAGCTCGAAGATAATCATGATATCTGCTCTGGGTCAGGAAAGCTATGTAAGGGAAGCTATCATTTTAGGAGCAAAGGGATTTGTTGTAAAACCTTTTAAGGAGGATGCCGTAGTTAAAGCATTAAACACTCTTTAATTAAAAATAACTGAAGAATTCTTCAACTTATAGTATTATTTATGCAATTAATATCTAAATGAATGCTCATCTGGAAACATATTATTACTTGCCTTACAAACTAGTATTTTGGCGTTTAAAATGGTATATTCATCTAAAAGCAGTTTCTTGGTTTTTACAGTTTAAAATTGTAATCATAATTCATTGTATGTATTTTTCTTAATTTATTTTCATTTTAGATTTTTTATCACGCAACAGGATGAACTTGTAATATTTGAGCAGTGCTTTAAGTTGAAAGCTCATGTTTAACTTGCATATACATCTGCAATTAAAAATTCCTAAATCAACACATAATAGGTGGAAAAATGACGCAAATAACAGAAAATGAATTTAAAAAGCTCGTAGATTTTGTTAAAGGAAATTATGGTATTAACTTGTCTCAAAAGAAGATACTAATCATAGGTCGATTACAGAACTATTTGATGCAGAATAATTTTAAAAGTTTTTCAGATTATTATGACTTTATGATTTCAGATAAGACAGGGAAAGCGGTTACTATACTAATTAATAAGCTCACTACAAATCATACCTTTTTTATGAGGGAAGCGGACCATTTTGAATATTATAGGGATAAAATATTACCATATATAGCAATTTCAGAAGCTAAGAGAAAGGACCTGAGGATATGGAGTGCCGGTTGTTCCTCAGGTGAAGAACCATATACTCTAGCCATGATTAATTCAGATTATTTCGCTAGGGAAAAGTCTTTGTGGGACACAAAAATTCTGGCCACTGATATTTCTACAAATGTATTGGATTCGGCTATCAAAGGAATATATCCGAATGAAGGCATAAATTCAATACCTGTGAATTGGAGAACGAATTATTTTAAAAAATTAAATGAGGAAGAAAGTATTATTGATGAAAGAATAAAAAGTGATGTTATTTTCCGAAGATTAAATCTAATGGATCCAATATTTCCATTTAAAAAAAAATTCCATGTAATTTTTTGCAGGAATGTAATGATATATTTCGATTCTAAAACCAAAGACGAACTTATTAATAAATTTTACGAACTGACTGAAACCGGTGGATACCTTTTTATCGGTCATTCAGAATCGCTAAATCGTGAGGGAATGAAGTATAGATATATAATGCCGGCGGTATACAGAAAGGAATAATTCAGTGATTATTAAAAGAAAAATAAAAGTGCTTGTTGTTGATGATTCCATCATGTTTCGAGAGATGATTGCTAAAGGGATATCCTCAGACCCTGGTTTAGAAGTGGTTGCAACTGCTTCAGATCCATTTATAGCGAGGGATAAAATTCTGGAGTTTGAGCCTGATGTAATGACACTTGATGTTGAGATGCCAAAAATGAATGGAATAGAATTTCTCAGAAGACTTATGCCACAATACCCCTTACCAGTTGTGGTAGTGAGTGCTGTAAGTGAGAACGTTTTCGATGCTTTGAATGCAGGGGCAGTTGATTTTGTAACTAAGCCAGGAGTGGGAAACAGACTAGGAATGGACTCTCTGATTAACGAATTGATAATTAAAATAAAAATAGCGTCTACGGCAAAAGTTGGACATTTGAAAAGCAGCGTTCCGCAAAAAGGTATTGATGACAAGACAGGAATTGATTTTAATAAAATTATTATTGCCATTGGTGCTTCAACGGGTGGAACAGAAGCTATTCAACAGGTATTACAGAAATTCCCTAAGGAAATGCCTGGGATTGTTGTCGTTCAGCACATGCCACCTGTTTTCACAAGAATGTATTCTGAGAGGTTGAATGAGATTTGTCGCCTGGAAGTAAGAGAAGCCCAGGATGGAGATTTAATATTACCAGGAAGGGTCTTGATTGCAGCAGGTGAGTTTCATATGAAAGTAAGAAAAGCTGGTACGAATTATGCTGTAGAGTGTTTCAAAGGTGAAAAAGTAAATGGACATTGTCCGGCAGTTGATGTTCTATTTGAATCAGTTGCAATTGAAAAAGGGCGAAATGCCATTGGGGTTATTTTGACTGGAATGGGGTATGACGGTGCAAAGGGTTTGCTTTCGATGAAAAAGAAAGGTGCAAGGACTATAGGTCAGGATGAGCAGTCCTGTGTTGTTTATGGTATGCCAAAAGTTGCATATGATATAGGTGGAGTAGATAAACAGGTTCCATTAGACAATATTGCCAATTCTGTTTATTCGCTTGTCAGCGGAGGATGGTAAAATGGACAGAGTAGTGGGTATTGGGGAATATATTATTTCCTGTGACGAGAAGGACGTAATAAAAACATTCGCACTTGCATCTTGCGTGGCTGTCACGATATACAGCCCTTCAAAAAAGGTGCTTGGAATGGTACACATTGCTCTTCCATCCTCCGATATCGATACAGAGAAAAGCATTTTGAGTCCTGGATATTTTGTTGACACAGCAGTCCCTGCTCTAATTAGGGAGATTTGTAGCAATTATAAATGCAACAAAGACGAGCTAGTTGTAAATGTTTATGGAGGAGCACAATCACAACATCAAAATGATTATTTTAAAATCGGAGAACGAAATATCAAAGAAGTAGAATGTCATCTAAAAAAACATGATTTATCCTACAATATTAATGAAACCGGTGGATACTACAGTAGAACACTGGTTGCTGACGTTGCAACAGGTACAGTGAAACTAAACATGCATCCGATGACGAATATAAGGGGATAACAAATGAACATTCTAAATAAAGATAATTTAGATGTAGAAGATAAAATAATACAAGAAAATGAGCGATTGACAGTTACCCTTTGCAGTATTGGGGATGGAGTAATAACAACCGATTCATATGGAAAAGTATTTATGATGAACAATGTAGCTGAAAGTATGACAGGTTGGAAACAACAGGAGGCAATAAATAAAGAACTTCCGGAGGTTTTCAAAATCATGAATAAGGATACAGGTCTACTATGTGTAAATCCTTTTGATTTGATTAAAAAAAGTGGTATAAGCGTAGGCCTGAAAAAATCAACATTGCTTATTTCTAAGGATGGATCAGAAAGAATCATATCTGCAAACAGTTCACCAATAATTCATAATAATGAAAACTTCATTGGTATTGTTGTTGTCTTCAGGGATATAACGCGCATAAGAATGGCAGAAGAAAAGCTTGCAAATGAACAAAAGAACCTAGAAGCTATTTTTAATGCTGCACCAATAAGTATGACGATTTTAGATGAAAACAGGTTAATAAAACAGATTAACGAGTCTGCTGTTAAAATGTTCGGGATAAAAAGAGAAAACATATTATATAAGTCATTCGGAGACTGCCTTGGTTGTATACACAGTTTAGACGATGATGCAGGTTGTGGTCAAAGGCCATTGTGTAGAAAATGTGAACTGGGTAATCTTATTGATGGTGTTTATCATATGGGAGATCCAGCTTCAGGAAAAGAAATCATGCATTTATTCAAGATAAATGGAAAACTAGTGGAGAAATGGATTAGGATAAATACAGAGTTGTTAATTATTGAGGGTGAAAAACATGTTGTAGTTGTAATGGATGACATTACAAAGCAAAAGCATGCTGAGGAAGGATTGAAAAGATACCAGATTCTGTCAGAACGGGCACGTGACATGATGATTTTTGTTGATAATTTGGGGAGAATAATAGAGGCTAATGATGCTGCTGCAGAGGCATATGGATATTCCCGTATGGATCTTTTGTCCTTGTCGGTACAGGATTTACGTGCATATGACAGTCAAGCATTAATTGAAAGTCAGCTAAAGGAGGCAGACTTAAATGGAATTCTGTTTGAGACGCTTCATAAACGAAAGGATGGAAGCGTTTTCCCGGTTGAAGTAAGTTCAAGAGGTGCAGATATTGGTAATAGCAGGGTAATAATAAGCATAATTAGGGACATATCTGACAGAAAAAATGCAGAGGAAATGGTTAAATTAAGCCAAGCAAGGTATAAAGAGCTTTTTAATAACATGACAAGTGGTGTAATGATTTTTGAACCGATAAATAACGGAGAGAATTTCATTTATAAAGATATAAATCCTGCGGTTGAGAGAATTGATAATATCAAAAGAGATATTTTAGGAAAAGAAATTTCAGGAATTTTTGCAAATTCTCGAAGAATAGATACTTTCAATGTTATTAAAAGGGTATGGGATACGGAGATTCCTGAAAATTTTCCTGTTATAACCTATAACGAAAACAGAGTTTTAAATTGGAAAGACTGTTATGTTTTTAAACTATCAACAAACGAAATTGTATTGATTTATGATGACATAAGTGAACGGATGATAGCACAGGAAGCTTTATGGGAAAGCGAGGAAAAATTCCGAAGATTATTTCATAATGCAAATGACTCAATATTTGTTCAGGAATTTAAAGATGATATATTTTCAAGTCCTATCATAGAGGTTAATGATATTGTGTGTAAAAAGCTTGGTTACAGCAGGGATGAACTGCTCAAAATGACCAAGAGAGATTTTTGTGAAATGGAAAAGCAAGAAGATATTCTATTAAAGACTGAAGAATTAAATAGAGTTGGGCACCTAACACATGAAGTTGTAATATCAACAAAAGAAAGCAAAAGGATACCTTTTGAAATAAATTCACATATATTCAGTATGAATGGAAAGGAAGTTATTCTTTCGATTTTTAGAGATATTACTGAAAGAAAAAGATCAGAGGAAGAACTCAAAAGGGCAAAGGAAGCTGCCGAAGTGGCAAATAAGTTGAAAAGTGAATTCCTAGCAAACATGAGTCATGAGATACGCACCCCACTAAATGGAATAATTGGGATGACGGATTTAACTCTTTTATCTGACCTTTCTAAGGACCAGGATGAGAATCTTAAGATTATTAAGACTTGTGCCAACTCTTTATTACAGGTAATTAATGATGTGCTTGACTTGTCCAAAATAGAAGCAGGTAAAATGACTTTTGAGAGAATTGAGTTTAATATAAGGAAACTAATTGAAAATACTATAAGGGCACATTCAGTCAGAGCAGATCAAAAAGGACTTAGCTTAACTTATGAGGTGGTTTCAGAAATACCTGATATTATAACAGGAGACCCTGGAAGATTGCAACAAATACTAAATAACCTTATAGGTAATGCTGTTAAGTTCACTGAAAAAGGAATGGTTTCTGTCAGGGTTGAAAAGTATACAAGTACAAATTATAGTGAAATAGTTAAATTTTCAGTAAAGGATACAGGTATTGGTATATCTGAAAATGAAATTGATCGTTTATTTAAGAGTTTTAGTCAGGTAGACGGATCTATTACTCGAAAGTACGGAGGCACAGGCTTGGGACTTGCAATATCAAAAAGGCTTGTAGAAATAATGGGAGGAACTATTTGGGTGAAAAGCGAAAAAGGACTCGGGAGTATTTTTAATTTTACTCTAGTAGCTAACGAAAAGATTAGTCTGGATTCACAAGATATACCAAACAACAAAAATATCTTTGATAAAGCAGTCCATAATTTAGACATTTTACTTGTTGAGGATGATAAGGTTAATCAACAAGTTGTACTTCAGTTGTTTCAAAAGAAAGGCTATGGTGTCAGTGCTGTAAATAACGGGGTTGAAGCATTGAAAATACTTGAAATAAAGCATTTTGATATTATACTAATGGATATTCAGATGCCTGTAATGGATGGAATAGAGGCTACTAAAAGAATTCGCGAAAAAGAAAAAGGTACTGAAAAGCATATTCCAATAATTGCTTTAACAGCGTATGCACTTAAGGGAGATAAAGAGAAGTTCATTTCTGTAGGAATGGATTATTATTTACCTAAGCCGGTTGACTTTGTAGAACTTTTAAAACTAATTGAACAGATTGCAAATGAGAAAGAAGGAATAATGGAAGTTGAAGAAGCCAGAGGATTAATTGAGAAACTTGATAGTTTAAAAGATAAGACTGATGATAAAGCTGTGAATATTAAAAACCAAAGCTGTATAGAAGAACTGATTGAGCTATCAATACAATTAAGAGGGGAAGTCAATTTAAATAATTTTGATATGATTGAACAATTGGCACATAATATAAAGGAACTTTCTTCAAATATAGGTGAAGGCTTTTTGAAAAATATAGCATTTAAGATTGAACTTGCAGCAAGAAAAGAAAATTCAATAGAGATAGGGGACGTTTCACTTAAACTTGAAGAGGAAATAATAAGAATTAGGACAAAAATATATAACAAAAGATTGTGAAAGGGGTATCTAAATGAGAATATTAATAGCAGAAGATGATTTGGCAAGCAGGAAGTTTATATTCAAATTCCTTTCAACTTATGGAGAGAGTGACATAACAGTGGATGGAATGGAAGCGGTAGAGGCTTTTATGATTGCACTGAACGAGGGAAACCCCTATGACCTGATCTGTCTTGATATTATGATGCCAAGATTGGATGGAATTAAAGCCTTGAAAACAATAAGAGAGATTGAAAGACAAAAAGGAATAGAAGGTAATTCGCGTGCAAGAGTAATTATGACCACCGCTTTAAATACAACTCAGGATGTATACGGTGCGTTTGATACAGGCTGTGAGGCATATGCAGCGAAACCTATAAATACCGAAAAACTTGTAGAAGTCATGAAAAAGCTTGGTCTGATAGAATAGAAAATTCAAATTATATTATTTTGTAATTTTATAACTAAATCCTTTTCAGGGGTAACAATTATAGTTTTGAAAGTAGTATAAATTACCATGCCTGGTTTGGCGCCACTAGGCTTCTTTACGTTTTTTACCAAGGTATAGTCAACTGGAACATTCGAAGAGATCTTTGCCTTACTGTGGTATGCTGCCAAAGAAGCTGCCTCGAGTAGAGTCCTGTCTGGAATATTCTGTTGAGTTTTTTTAATTATTACATGAGAACCGGGTATATTTCTTACATGAAACCAAAAGTCATTGGAAGAAGACATTTTTAAGGTCAAAAGGTCATTTTGTTTATTATTTTTGCCTACATATATGTCAAATCCGTCGGAAGATTTAAAGTGCAAAGGCTCTGAAGCTTTTGCGTTTTTCTTTCCGGGATTTTTTTTCCGGGACATTATATATCCTTCTTCGTTGAGTTCTTGCCTGATTTCATCAATTTCCTGCAGGGTTATGCAATTATCTAGTAAATGCAATACACTTTCAAGGTATTCAAGCTCCTTTTTTGTTTCTTCAATCTGTTTGCTCGTATTACTGAAGGCACTTTTTGCTTTAGTGTATTTTTTGAAATATCTCTGGGCATTTTGTTGCACTGATAGATTTTCATCAAGTAAAATGTCTATTGATTCATTATTTTCGCTATAGTAATTTAATAAAGTGACTTTTTTTGCGGATATAGGAATACAATAAATGTTTGCGGTTATAAGTTCACCGTAAAGTTTCAGTTTATCTCTGTCAGAAACATCTCTGAGTTTCTCCTGTTGAAGTGAAAGCTTTTTATTGCATCTGTCTAAATTAGTATTTAGTACCTTATTGATGTCGGATCTTTTTTGCTTAAGTCTTTCGGAGCGGTCTTTTGCTGCATAATATTGATCAAGCACACTACTCATAGAATTAATATATTTTATAAAAGGACTAGTCTTTAATTCTAGACAGTGAAAGTCATAGGGTGTGTCAAAACTTGTATCAGAGAAAATAATACATGGTTTAAAATTGCAACACGTAATCTGGCGGATTGTCATGCATAAAGCATTCTTTAGTCGTTCTTTTACATTGATATCAAGACTGGAGCAATTCGTTTGACCACTTATACTTGAGAGGTTACACAATTCACTGCACAAAAGAGGACTAAAGCCTTTTATGTTATTCAAAAGGTGCTTTTCAATTGTTGCTTCAGATAGTGTTATATTATCAAAAAAAAGATCTAAATCGATAATTTCAGGACTTGTTTTATTTTGTGAAGGGGGAAGTACGTAAGTTCTTGCGGGCATAACTTCTCTTTTACTGCTGATTTCATTATCAACATGCTTTATGGAATCAATTATTTTATCTTCGGAATTGGTTAATATAATGTTACTGTGGCGACCCATGATTTCGATAATTAGCTTTTTAACTGATAGATCACCAAGCTCATTTGTGGATTCGATTTGGACAGTTATTATTCTCTCGAAGTCATGAAAGCCCACTCCGACTATTCTTCCTCCAGAGAGATGCTTCCTTAAGAGCATGCAAAAAACAGGAGGCGCTGAAGGATTTTCTTTCACTGCCGTTGTAAGGTGTATTCTGGGATAGTTTGAGCTTGCGCTCAAAACTAGTTTTAGGTTTTCGCCCTTAGATCGTATGGATATATGAATTTCATCTGCTTCAGGCTGAAAGATTTTCTCAACACGTCCGCCTACTATAATTTCATTAAGTTCATTTGTAACACATTTTGCTACAATTCCGTCAAATGGCATTTTATTATCTCCAAAACATCTTAAGATTTATTAATATCATTGGCATAAGTTGAAAATAATTATATGACTCAAGCTTCACAAAAATCCCCAGAAGCTATGGATATTTTGCTTGTTTTCGTCTAAATTATTCAATTCAACTTATATAGTATAGCATTTTTTGAGAATTGTAGCAAAAAGCTATTGACATAATTATCTTAATGAACTATACTGCATTACATGAGTAACGTAGTAATGAGGTGGTGAAATAATGAAAATAGAGCAGGATAGTTTAAAGCCCATTTATGTGCAAATTGCAGAAGGAATAGAAGATGATATTTTAAATGGGATACTTACTGAAGATGAACAAGCATATTCACAGTACCAGATATCAAAACAGTTCAATATTAATCCTGCAACAGCGGCTAAAGGAATTAATCTTCTGGTATCAGAGGGGATTTTGTATAAGAAAAGAGGGTTAGGAATGCATGTATCGGTTGAAGCAAAAGAAATGATCCAGAGTAAGAGAAAAAAGGTATTTTTATCAAGTTTGTTAAAAGAACTGATTATAGAAGCAAGGAAATTGGATATAGGTAGAGAAGAAATAAAAAAAATGATAGATGATTTTAGAGGAGGGGAAGAGAATTGAACAACGTTATTAGTTGTAATAGATTGACTAAAACATATAAAACTAAAAATGCCTTAGATGGGTTAACTTTAGCAATAGGTGAAAATAAGATGATAGGGCTTATTGGTAGAAATGGAGCAGGTAAAACAACTTTTCTTAAGACCTGTGCCGGTCATATACAGCAGACCTCAGGAGAAATTACTGTTCTTGGCGGAAAACCTTTTGACAACCTGGATGTGCTTTCAAACATGATTTTCATAGATGAAGAAATACAATATAATGCAGCATTGAAGCTTGGAGATGTGCTGAAATTAGGTGCAACATATTATAAAAATTGGGATGATGCCTTTGCTAAGAAGCTCCTTAAGTATTTTGATCTGAGTGATAAGCAAAAATACAAGAAACTTTCAAGGGGAATGAAAACTCAGTTTAATATGATTATGGGACTTTCCAGCAGATCACCTTTGACATTGATGGATGAGCCTACACTGGGACTAGATGTGGCAGTGAGAAAAGAATTTTATAGTATTATACTTAAAGATTATATGGAAAATCCCAGGACCTTTATATTATCTAGTCATCTCATGTCTGAACTCGAAAACATGCTAGAAGAAATGATACTTATACATGATGGTAAGTTGTTGTTACAGAAATCAGTTGAAGAGCTTCAGGGTTATGCCTTGTTGATGAATGGCAAGAGTGAGGTGTTGAAACCTTTTCTTGAAAAGAAGCAGGTACTTAATACAGAAAGCTTTGGAAATAGCATTATTGCAGGAGTTGTTAATGACTTCAACAATGAAGAAACTAAATTCCTTGAACAGAATAATGTGGACATAAGCAATGCGAAAATTGAGGACGTTTATATCTGGATTACAAAAAACAGTAAAGGCGGTGGTTTTGATGAGTTTAAAGGCTAACAGATTAAGAGCCCTCAAGGGATGTATGCAAAGTGCTTTAATTGAGTCCAGAAAGCTATATATAATAGCTGCCTCAATCATATTTGGATATATTGCGCTTTCGTCGGTTTTGGTACTGGTATTTCTTGCACAGATTGAGGGAAGCAATAACAATGGCGGCGCAATGACTAATGGTTTTGGTGTAGCTGCAATTTGTATGTTTATTGTAGCTATAGTTATGACCGGTGAAAAACAGAGGAAAGCCATGTTTGCTTTTCCGATAGACAGAATTACATACTCTTTAGGAAATTTTTTTATGCTTTATATAAATACTGCAATTATTCTTTTAATAGCTTCATTTGGTTACCTGACGGAAATCTTAGTGTATAAGACAATATCGGCTTTTAATGAGAACTTTATATATGTAAACATTGTTACACGAGAAGCGTTTCTGGTAGGCTTCTTTGTATCTCTACTGTATGTCGGTCTACTGGCAACTATAAACCATTTCGTATTTATGACTATAGCAAGATATAAAATATTTACATTAATCGGGTTTGCAATTGTTATTGGATTACCATTTACATTTCCATTTGGAAGAACTGTATTTTTAAAAGCATTTATGTTTCTTGCAGGAGAAAACTCTCTCTTAATCTTGTGTATTAAGCTCT
>Ga0224522_1000621_pt1 | contig 11138 bp, 13 predicted proteins | sample CFST25metaG_FD_182733 | JGI IMG/M metagenome (GOLD analysis project Ga0224522, IMG submission 182733) | Peat soil microbial communities from Stordalen Mire, Sweden - C.F.S.T25 | ecosystem: Environmental > Terrestrial > Soil > Wetlands > Peat | place: Sweden: Norrbotten County, Stordalen Mire...
ATCTCAAAATGTCGATATCTTCTTTCACCGCTAAGACGCTAAGACGCAAAGAGTTGAGTACCATAACTACTTTTTTGGCGTCTTTGCGTCTTTGCGGTGATTATTACTTTATTAAACAGTGCAATAAAAAATGTAACCCTTTTAATCTTAAAAAAAATCGTATGAAAACAAAAATCAATGTTATTATGGCAATCAGCAGTTTGCTGATATTCCTCACCACCAGTTGCGGCGGCGGGATGAAAACAACAAAGAATGAATTTCTCGGCGAAATTCCTTCCATTCAGAAATATTACAGCGCAAAAGTGCAGGAGAAATCCAAGGAGCTAAAAGCCTGCACCGACATGAACAAGGCCTTTAAACTGGATAAGGAAGAACAAAATCTGGAACAGGAATGGGAAACGAAAATTTCCGATTGCATGAAAGCCAATCCCCTGACTGCTGCAATTCCTTTTGAACAACCTAAGGACCAGTTATACCCGGTAACCAGGATTAATGTCAGTGTGGTTAACCGTCATGGTTTCCAGATCAAATTGGCAATAAAATTTGATAAGGATATCAAGTTTGAATTTAAAGATTTTTGCCTTTATTACGTTGGCGTCGGAAAGGATGGGAAAGATATTCCGTCTTCTAAACTGAGATCTTTTATCAACCAGGGACAGACGAATGATATTAAAGCCGGGACGGAAACTGAAACTACAGGCTGCTGGACTCATACAGCCCTGAGCGACATGGAAGATTTTGCAAAGATCAGGTTTGTTTCGAAAGATGAATATGATAAAATGTAGGGATTGAGCGAATTAAGACTTTGAAATCACCTCACCCCCCGGCCCCCTCTCCTGAAGGAGAGTGAGTGCTTGGGGGGTGAGTTTTTTTATGCTCTTATCTTTCCGTTCCTGACGGCGAACTCCGTCGGCGTCAGCCCGGTTGAATTTTTGAAAGCCTGGTTGAAGGTTGATTTTGACCTGAATCCCGAAAATTAAAAATCAATTGTGTGGATCAATACATTGGAATATGCGTGCAAACCCCAAGGTTTGAAAAGTCTTTATTCGTTGTTACCGAAATTAAAAAGGCAGTCCGGCCGGTCTCCCGGCTTGTCATTATAAACTTCAAATTCGAATATCCAGCCATGATCCATATCGCAATTATTAAACGTGTACCGGATCTTCCGCGATTTGACAGTTTGGAACGTATCTTCTTCGGCAATCGGAGAATTAAGGTAAAATTTTCCTATGGGGTAAGATTTAATTTTACGTTCCAGAATTGTATCCCAAACCCAAGATTTATCCTTGCATGCCAGGATCCAATAATGTTTGGGAGCATTGGTGGCATTAAAGAAAATAAGTGTTCTGTTGAAACTTATATCCTTGCCAAAATCAATTGTAGCTTGTCGCCAGCCACAAGTATCTTCATAGTTATTGCCACCACCGGTAAAGGCCAGTCCATATATCCAGCCCACTGCACTGGTACGGAGTCCGTCAACAATCTGCCAGCACCAACGTCCTCCCCCCCAACCTTCATCCGATTCCTCAGGTGTAGGGTATTTGTATCTTCCATCGTTAAATGCCAGATCGCCGGGAGGAGAAAAGGCATATTTGACCAGATCCCTTCTGCCGCCGCACCCCGAAATAAAAAAAAGCAAGATGATGAATATCCTGCTATTTTTGGCTATTTTTGATAACATTGATTTCAAGGGTAATAATTCCTCAAATTTAGCATTTTATGAAATCGGATCATAAAAAAGGATTGCTTTTTTTTATTTTGTTTCTCTTTTCTGCGTCTGCATTGATCGCTTCACGGGTTAACGACCCCTTGGGCCCGTTTGCTAAAACGATAGAATTGGAAGGAATGCCGGATAATACAATGAAGGTGGATAGTTTAATAAAATATATCAATAGTGCTTATCCCATAGAAAGAAACAATGTAGATCGGTATAATATCAGAATTCTTTGGATGGATGGATTTCTGTCGGCGAACAAGATAAAATACAAAAAAGGGATTGACGAACTGATGAAAATATTTCATATCGCTGTTGATCAAAAAGATTTTGAGCCTTTCCTGTTTCCTTTACCTTACAACGATTTTATAAATGCAAAAAATTTTAAAGTTTATTTTCGTTTCCGAAGACAAATTCACGGTGGTACGACAGACTATTTTTATGTGATTAATGATTCCTCAAATATTTATGATAAAAGATATCTTTCTTTGTTTAAGTATTACGTCGGGCTTTTTTACCATGACAGGTCTAATTATGGTATGGCGAAAAAGTTTTATAATGAAGCGATCTCCAGTGCAGAAAACAACAAGGATTCATCATTACTTTCCATGATATATCTCTATTCAGGAATTGAAGAATGGGAAGAAAATCATCCGGATTTATCATTGGCCTATTTTCAGAAAAGCCTTGATATAAGTGAAAAAATCAAGGACAGTATGAAAATCTCCTGTGCGTTCAATAATACCGGACAAATTTATTTACGTTCAGGTTCATATGCAAAAGCGTTGGATTGTTTCGATCGGTCGATCCGGACCTTTCCCGGAAAAAACAGCGACAGCATTGCACAAAACCTGCAGCTAAGTAAGGCAAACGTTTGTATTTTTCTTACAAAATATGGAGAGGCTGATGGTATTTTAAAATCTGTCGTCAACATGGCAAACAGGTGTAAGGATGGTAATCTTCTGGTAAGGGCTTACTACCTGCAGGGATTATTATCTGAAAAAAAAGGAGATCTGTCAGATGCGATATCCAAATACCATAAGTTTAACCAGCTTAAGGACAGTTTGCTGATCCTTGAAATAGCACAATTTCACAAAATCAAAGTCTTGGAAATTCAAAACCAGCTTGGAGAAAATATATCAGGTATGAATATAGAAAAAATGCGAAATATTCAATCTACGATTAATCTGAACCGGTCAAAATTTGTCACCTGGTCAATGGCGGGCGGCAGTTTGATTATCCTGGTGATTGCTTATTTGCTATACCTGTCATTGAAGTCGGCCAAAAAATCAAGGATGTACTTTGCCGAATTGAATGAAACCAAAACCACTTTTCTGAGTATCATTTCTCACGATTTGAGAAGCCCGCTGTCCGGACTGATAAATATGATCGGTCCGTTGCAGAGAAAATTGGATAAAATGTCCAGGGAAGAATTGCTCAGCTACCTTGATAATATTGAGGAGCTTACCAGAAATAGTTACCTCCTGCTCAACAACCTGCTGCTATGGTCGCAAAATCAGCGCGGAGTGCAAAACATCCGGGGTGAGAAATTTAAATTCAATGAAGTTGTCGATGTAAATATCAATATTTATCAATCCATAGCATCAAAAAAAAATATCCTTCTTAAACGCTACCTGAAAGATGACCTTGAAGTATTTGCAGATAAAAATATGATCGAACTGGTAATACGGAACCTTCTGGATAATGCAATAAAGAATTCGTTCAAGGATAGTGAAATCCTGATCAGTACCACTAAAACAGATATAAAAACCATGGAATTCTCTATCACCGATTATGGTAAAGGAATGAATGACTCCGAAGTTGAATATCTTAGCGGATCAACCCGGCAATCCGAAGATCATGCAATGAAAGCAGGTCTCGGTCTTAAATTATGTATGGATTTTATCGGAAAACACGGAAGTAAACTGTTTATTCGCAGCGATGGCGCTGGCAAAGGATGCTGTTTCTCATTTAACCTGCCTGTTTATGAAGCCAATTGACATAGTAATTGTTGACGATCATCGTATTTTCAGAGACGGTTTATCCCTTAACATTAAGGAATTTCCGGAGAAATTCAGAATAATCGGAGAAGCTGAAAATGCAGAATTATTATTTAAAATTCTCGATTCGGCAGTTCCTGATGTTTTGCTTCTGGATTATCACTTACCGGATATGACCGGCGTTCAGATAGCAAAAAGAATCCGGGAGAATCCTCGTTGGGCTCCTATTAAAATAATTATTCTATCGGCTCATAAATCCGGGAATATCTATTCAAATTGTTATGAGTTTGTGATAAATGCAATTGATGAAGGTGTCCAAGGTTATTTATTAAAAGATTCTTCGATAGAAGAAATATTGAGATCGATAAAGGAAGTCACTTCGGGAAATAGTTTTGTTCTTGGAGAAACGTTTGATTACAAAGAAGTTACAAAATCAATAATAAATGACAGAACCCGTTTGATTCGTTTTCTTCATAAATCAAAAAGCTTTGGGTTGGGCAAACGGGAAATTGAAGTAATCAGATATCTTGCAAAAGGACTAAGTGCAAGAGAGATAGGGGCTTCTATGAAGATTTCAGAAGATTCCGTAACCACGCATAAAGATCATATCAAACAAAAATTATCCGAGAATTATAATATAACCCTTCGCAACAATGTGGAACTTGTTGTTTGGGCCATTAAAAATGAGATTGTCGAAATCTGACAGGATCCGTCTTCCCTCCATTAGAAAATCAGAATATAGGCAGATCTGCCTATAAAAATTACAGGATTTTGCCTATTGCCGTGTTGGTTTTTCTATCCGATGTTTGCATCAATCATTTATTTTGTGCATTTATAAAACGAATCAGATTCAGTTCGTCTCCGCGTAAGCTTTTTATAAATTTTACCAATAAATTCATTTACATGAAAAAAATCATCTCTACGCTTCTATTCGTGCTTTTCGCCCTGGGTTTTTGTCACTCCCAGGATCTGATCACAAAAAAAACCGGTGAAGATATTAAAGTTAAAGTAACTGAGATAACGAACAGCGAGGTTAAGTACCACAAGTTTGATGACCTTACCGGTCCGGTTTATTCGATCAATAAATCTGAAATCCTTCTGATCAAATATGAGAACGGAACGAAAGACATCTTTACTAATAGTAACCAGTCACAGCCCCCGGTTGGTAATCAGTCACAGCCCACTGAAGGTAAGAAAATCAGTCTTTGTGGTTTCTATCTGGACTACTCGAGTAACACTTCAAGCGTTTCTGCCATCAGCCCGGTTGCCGGCGCAATCTATGCTACATCAAGGGATTCTCATGACCGGCCCTATTTTGAAAGACTCAAGGATACGCTATCCCAGATAATTGAGTCGATGCTGAATGAAGCCACGATTTTCCGGTATATTCAAAATGGGAAATTACAAACAGTCCCATCCGGAACTATCGTTACACCGGAGGTGGTTGCAAAGAACAATGATCTGTTTGCCTGTCTGAATGTTAAATCAGCATTAGCTTGCAAAATGGGATGGAAGAAGAAGTTAGTAACATATACACTATGGCAAATCAGATGTACCTCGAAGTATAAAGTAAAAATATCTACGACTGCTTATTCTCAAGACCGTAAAGCAGTATTTGTGGATATCAGCGATCCGAAATATTTGCCGGACTGGATTGAAATGCAAAAAGATAATACGAGGCAGTTTATTGAAAAACTGACTGCACTCATGAAAAAGGATAGTAAACTTCAATAATCATGTCGGGTGAAAAACATTAAAGTTAATTTGTTCAGTATTGTTAAACATTTCGCTATGCAAAATATTATACTGTCAACCTTTGTCCTGCTGCTTTCAGCAGGAAGCTGTTTCTGCCAGGATCTTATAACAAAAAAAACAGGAGAAGATATCAAGGCAAAGATATCTGAGATTACTTCGACCGAGATCAAGTATAAAAAGTTTGATAACCTTAATGGCCCGACCTATTCTCTTGATAAATCGGAAGTTTTGCTGATTAAATATGAAAACGGGACCAATGTCGTAATGAATTCTTCTGTTGTACGGACTGATGAAACACATATGAATGCCATCAGCCTGATGGATGCTATAAAAAACGGGAGCATTTCTGAATTGGTCATAGAAGGAGGCAACAATACACTTACGATTAGTGTCAATAAAAAGAACAGGGAAAATTTACTGAGTTTCATAATTCCAATGGGAAAAACAAAGCTTGGTTTTATCGAGAATGGGGCCATCAAGGCGGGTGATATTAAATCAAAGAGAACTTCTGACCCTTCAGGAACTTCATTAGAATTCGTTTCTCTTCTTGAAGTGGACAATTTAGAGACGGATGGTTTTAGCATTGTCATGGATGAAGCCCTGATGGTTAATATTCCGGCAGGTGAATATTCTAAAAAATTTACGGCGAAAGGAAATCTTAAAATTTATATTCCGGAAAAATACACCGGCTTGGTCCTCACGGGTCTTACAGGAACCATTACTTCCGGAAAGATCATCGTGAAAAGAAACAATAGCGAAGATAAAGACAAGCGGGCATTCGAAATACAATATGGGAATATGGTTATTAAAGAAAACTGATAGTTTGTTTATCAAATAACCCTTATATGAAATTAGTATGAAAAAAATCTTACTCAGTACCCTGGCAGTAATTTTTACAATGGGAATTTGTTTCCCCCAGGATGTAATCACCAAAAAAACGGGAGATGAACTTAAGGCCAAAGTCCTGGAAGTTGGACAGACTGAAATTAAGTATAAGAATTTCGATAATCCGGATGGACCAACCTATTCAATTTCAAAATCCGAGGTCCTATTGATTCGCTATGAAAATGGTTCCAAAGATATATTTACCGAACCATCCAAGCCGTCTGAAACAAAACCTCCGGTCGCTGAAACTCAGCCGGATGTTCAGGGTATGGAACAAAAGAAGGTTAATTATGGGCATAAATATCGGAACAGAATAGGATTCAATATAGGGGCAGGAAGTGGTTTTAAAGCTATCCCTATTGCAACATTGTCCGATGGATCAGTAGCACATATAAGTTTTGGAGGGGGAACAGGCGGAAATCTTGAATATGGTCATGAATTTTCAAGGTATTTTGATTTGGGTGTTGATGTAGGCTATAGTGCGTCCAGTTTAGATAAAACTGTCGACAATGGAAGTATGGCTTTTAACAGGGCAAGTTTATCAGTGACCCCTGCCGTAATAGTACCCTTAACTCCCAGGGATAAAACACGTTTTAAATTTGGTGGAGGGATTGATTGGTTTTACTATGCCGCATTAAACTTTGACCTGAGTAAAGTATCCGGTGGTGTTAAAGATGATTGGAAGTATAATAATGGAATTGGTGAACATTTAAATATCAGTTTTGAATTAAATACAAATAATAAAAGATTTTCTTTCAGTTTCCTGTTAAAGTTTTATAATGCAAATTATAAATTTCAATCCGGAAATAAGTCCTACCCGGAAGGTGATGATCTTGTAAAGCCCAATGGATCAGGGGTCGATTTTCTTTTCGGAGTTTATTATCATTTTCTCTAAATAAAACTGATGGTCTTTATCAAACTTTTAGGTGAACGACCATCGTATCATCAAAAAAGGGGATATTCAGAAGTTCATTTCTATAAATTAAATTAACATCATTAACTATGGGAACAGCAGCTATTTTTGCTTGTATCGCAATGGTAATTGCGATCATAGGGTTAGTTTTTGCCCTAAAAAATAAAAAGAAGGAATAAGATGAATGGCAAAATGAATTTCGCGGATCAATTAGTTGGGTATGCTGAAAGGATGGTAAATCTTTAAATCTATGATTATGAAAAAAATTTACAAATTCGTTTTCCCATTCATCATTATTTCTCAAGTCCTTCTGTTTATATCATGCAACAGGCAATTACCTCCGGAAGAAAGGCAAGGTAAATGGTTAGCTTCATGTGAATTTGGCTCTTTTGGTTTTGTAATAGATCCAGGTGGTACTAAAATTGTCTATTTTACGGATAGTCTGAAATGTAAATCCGGATCCCATTCAAATAAATATACATGGGACGGTGGTCCTGGATCAGATTTAATTGATGGAAAAATAAGCTTGATATTATTCGCTTTTGCGAATGTTCCTGCAGTCGAGGTTGAGGGGAAATTTTATCAGGATATGAGTGGTAATGCCGTTGCAAGCGGGAATCTTTGGATGTTTGGACGTAATAATTGTGCTACCACCTGGAGCGCTCAAAAATTAAAATAGTTGATCCTTAACCTGAGTATAATGAAAAAGCATTTTACTAAACCCATTAACCTGTTCATAGCATTGGGGATATTATTAAGTCTTAACTCCGGTTGCAAAAAAGATGAGCAGGATTATGCCAGCCAGATCATCGGTACTTATAACGGATCTATAACAGTTGTGGGTACAGGTACTGTTCCATGCTCAACCACTGTGAATAAAAACACAGGGTCAACGGTAGACTTGGTAATTACTATTGGGTCTTCCGGCACTCCGTTGAATAGTATTAATGTGAGCAGTTCAGGCAACAGCAGCTATAGCCTGTCCTACACCGATTCAAGCGGTTCATTTTCAGGAACGGTAAGTGGTAACAAACTGAGCTGGACATTAGAGGCGGGTGGTATTACCGAGACTTTCGTCGGTACACGGTAACCCGCTTTTGACAGACGTGAATGAAATATCATTACAACTCCAGATAAACAACTGCTTTCTTCAGCAATACACAAACATCGAACCCGGCTGACATGACGGTTGATTCAAAAGGTAATGTCAACGCAATAAATGCATTCGATAAATTGAAGAAATGAGGCTAAGATATTATTCAAAATTTTAATCTATACTAAGTGCGGCATCAGCACTATAAATACTGATAAAAAAAAATGAAAAAATCAACTGTTCTTTTAGCGATTTTGATTTTTGTTGGAATTACTGCAAATGCACAATGGGAACTGTCCGGCCTGAGTAATGATACGATTAATGCTTTTTGCATTAACGGAACGAACGTTTTTACAGGAACAGAGAGCCGAGGGATTTTTTTATCCACCGATAACGGGACCAACTGGAGTCCCAGGAATGTTGGGCTTTCCGATGGAGATTTGCTGGTTATGGCATTATCGAGCGACGGAACATATATTTATGCAGGAACGGCATCAAGTGGATATTTAAAATCGCCGAATAATGGCAGCACCTGGATTCATATGGATATCTATATCAACGGCTCTTTTATTTATAATGGTGTTTCTGCATTGGCCATCAGCGGAACGAATTTTTATATGGGGACGGATGGATATGGCTTATGCTATTCGAATAATTCCGGTACCACCTGGCATCTTGCGAATTTCGCAGGAGGTTATATTAGCTCGATTGTTATCAGCGGGACAAAGATATTTGCAGCAGGATGGAATTACGGAGTGTTTATGTCAACGAATAATGGAACAAGCTGGACTGCTGTGAATAACGGGCTTAATGATAAAAAGGTTTATTCCTTGGCAATCCAGGGGCCGTATCTATTTGCCGGTACAACAAGCGGGTTATTCGTAACAACCCTGAATGCAAGCAGCTGGACATCTTCAACTATTGGTTTAACAAGTAATTATGTCTTTTCCTTTGCTGTGAGAGGATCAAATCTTTTTGCCGGGACGAGCGACGGAGTCTTCTTATCTACCAATAGCGGGACAAACTGGACTTCGGTAAGCAACGGATTATCAGATTTAGTCATTTGGTCACTGGGCGCAAGCAGTAATATGCTCTATGCAGGAACCTATGGGAGTGGAGTTTGGAAAAGATCGTTTTCGAATATCTTAGGTGAGAAGAAACTGATTAATAATACATTAACTATCTTTCCGAATCCTGCAAATGACAGAATAACTATAACCAGGGACAATAATGACCCCCTATCATTATCCATTTACGATAATAAAGGATCGTTGGTAAAAACTGCAGAGATAGAGCAGGATCAGAATCAAGTCAATATCGCGGATCTTGATAATGGTGTTTATATACTGAAATTTAGATCCGGTCAATTCGTCGTGCCGAAGAAACTTATTGTTGAAAGATAAAGAGGTAATGGATGGTTTTTTACAATATTGGACTTACCGGTTAGATTGACCATCCTAAGGTCTCAGGAAATGAACATCTTGAATGAATTATTATCTGGCTAATAAGGTGGTTACGCTTTACCGGTATAAGGTTGTCACGTGGTTTTGTTTTTTCCACTAAGTCAAGGAAATAATTTTTCTTTAATTATTTGGTTGTTAATTATTTCTATATATTTGTACACTTTAATGACAGTTTGTTATTATATAAATACGAATCAAATGTTTAATAACATATTTGTTTAATAAAAGTCGTATGTGATATATATCTCTAAAATTAAAATTCGATGGGAAAATCAGCAGAAGAGCTTCAGGGACTGCTTGTTGCGGCCTCGATGAAGAAACACATGGGCATGAATGTAGATGCAGAAGTAGAAGAAATAATAAAAATGTGCCAAAGTGAAAAAGACAAAGAATTAGTAATAAAAATCTGCACTGCACTTGGTCTAAAATAATAGCTCATTGAAATATCGACTGGTAAGAAACAAAGCGTCAAACGCGGATAATATTCACCTCTTATATTTAATCCCCGGTCGTTTTCGCTTAATAGGACAAACCGGTTAAATTGACCCTCCAAGGCTGAAGTACCTTGGCAATCATAAATGAATTATTATCTGACTAATACGGTTGTCACACTATACTGGCACAAGATGGTCAGTGGTTCAGGTTTTCTTAAACAAGATAGTGAATGAATTTCAAAAATATTTTAATAAATACTTAAGTATAATTAAAAACTTTGGAGGATTAATCTTATGAAAATATTTAAGAAAATATTAAGTGCAATTATTTTAGCATTAGGTACCTTAATGGTCATCGGTCTTTTGTTGACATTTTCAATCCAGACTCCTGCTTCTGATGTTAAAATGGCATCATATATTTTAGGTCCTATAGGTGCTTTTTTAATCCTACTCGGAATAAAATTATGGGATTGGACTCGTATAAAAATGATTTTGGGAATCGTTTTTACTATTATAGGTATTTTCTTCTTATTCGGAGGTATTGTACAATTAAATTCGGTACTAATTTCTGCGATTATTCAGGTTGTTTATGTTGTAGTTTTTTTACCTATTGGGGTCTTACTGATTATTAACCAATATAAGTCTGATAAAAAGCTGAAAAATAAAAGTTCTATAAAAACAGAAAAACAATAATGCACGAATGCTAACATCAGTGCCTATGCATCGGTGGTGTTTATAACATATTTCACCTTCGTGCCTAGCATCAGTTTTCATTTCGTGTCATTGTCGATCGGGTTTTTATGCTTTAACAAAAACTGTTTCAATGCAAGAACTCGGATTGTAAAGAAAAAATGGAAATTGTTAAATTTATAAAAATAAGT
>Ga0224522_1000622_pt1 | contig 11135 bp, 10 predicted proteins | sample CFST25metaG_FD_182733 | JGI IMG/M metagenome (GOLD analysis project Ga0224522, IMG submission 182733) | Peat soil microbial communities from Stordalen Mire, Sweden - C.F.S.T25 | ecosystem: Environmental > Terrestrial > Soil > Wetlands > Peat | place: Sweden: Norrbotten County, Stordalen Mire...
GTTGATGAGCAGTAAAATTGAATTACTTGCTCCGGCAGGCGATTGGGAAGCTCTTCAGGCTGCAGTTGAAAATGGCGCAGATGCGGTTTATCTTGGAGGAAAACTTTTTAACGCAAGGCAGCTTGCTGGTAATTTTGAAAGTATTGAACTCAAAAGAGCAATAGAATATACTCACATAAGAGACGTAAATTTGTATCTTACTGTTAATACCTTGATTTCGGATAATGAAATGAAGCAAGCATTAAATATGATTGAAGAAGCTTATATTGCTGGAATTGACGGCATAATTGTTCAAGATTTAGGTTTGGCAGGCATGGTTAAAAATATTTTTCCGGATCTTGATTTGCATGCAAGTACTCAAATGACAATATACAACCTTGAAGGTGTGAGGACCCTTGAAAAACTACGCTTTAAAAGGGTAGTACTAGCGCGGGAGCTAACAATTCAGGAAATTGCGAATATTGCAAGGAACAGTGCTATTGAGATTGAAACGTTTGTACATGGAGCATTATGTATTTGTTATTCAGGACAATGCCTAATGAGTAGTATGATTGGAGCACGCAGTGGAAATAGAGGGAAATGTGCACAACCTTGTAGACTTCCATATGAAATAGTTGGCGAAATGAGTTCTGACAAGGAAGTAAGTAGAAAAGGATATTTGCTCAGTCCAAAGGATATATGTACTATTAATGAGCTTGAACAGCTTATCAAATCCGGTGTTAAGTCATTAAAAATAGAAGGTAGGATGAAGAGCCCGGAATATGTAGCAACAGTTGTAAGGACATATAGAAAGTATTTAGATAAAGCTAAAGACAACGCAAGTGGAAATAAAAAAGTCAGCATTGAGGAAACTGATGTTAGAGATATTACTCAAATCTTTAACAGAGGTGGACTTTATAGCGGATATTTGAATGGGAAATCCGGCAGAGATATGATGTGCTATGAAAAACCTAAAAATTGGGGAATATACCTTGGAGAAGTAATTTCCTATGATAATTATTCTAAAATGGTTGACATAAAGCTTGAAGAAGATTTATCAACAGGCGATGGAGTTGAAATATGGAATGGTGAAGCCGAAAGTCCCGGTGGAGTTGTAAGCATTATTAGTTTAGATGGTGAATTTGTCAAAGATGCATCTATAAACAAGTTTGTACGTATCGGTAACATTAGTGGTTCTATCTTTAAAGGTAATAAAGTTTATAAAACTTCAGATAAAAAACTAAATGAAATAGCAAAGGAATCTTATAACGGAAGAAGTTTGCGAAAAGTAAAACTTAAGGGTAGGGTTTATATCAAGAGCGGTACTCCGGTTGTCTTTTATGTAGAAGACAATGAGAAAAACAGTATTGAAGTTGTAGGAGATAAAATTCCTGAAGCAGCTTTAAATAAGCCAATATCCAAAGAGAGAGTTCTTGAACAAGTATTGAAGACAGGTACTACACCCTTTGAGTTTGAAAAAGTTGAAATTGAACTTGATGAAAACTTAGCTCTGCCTATAAGTGAGATTAATAATTTACGACGACTGGCTTTAGAAGGAATTGAAAGAAAGAGGTCACTGCGTTATCGGAGAATAATGTCGGTAAAGGCAACTGAGATTAAAGATAATTTGTTACATTTCCCGGGAAATAGTCGAAAAACCCAAAACAATATCAAAATATCAGTCTTATATAATAATATTAGTGAGATATTTGAAATTCCAAAGGTAGATAGGATATATATCCCCTTTGGCATGTTTATAGATGGTAGAAATGGGCAAATCATTGAAAACTGTCACAGAGCAGGCACTGAATTGTATCTGTGGCTTCCTGCAATAACACGGGGGAATTATGATGCGCTCATTGGAAGACAATTGAGTAAGACAATTGAATCAGGGATTGACGGTGTGCTTATAGGAAATACTTCAGCAATAGAGTTCTTGAAGTTTAATCAAGAAATCAAAATCGCAGGAGATTTTTCACTAAATATATTTAACAGTTTTTCAGCGATAGAGTGGAAAAAGCTTGGGCTTAGCAGAATCACCCTTTCACTTGAAATGAATATGGCACAGTTAGCGGACCTGAAAAGTATACCTGAATTGGAAAAAGAAGTTGTTGTGTATGGTAGAATACCCATGATGACAAGTGAATATTGCCCAGTAGGGAGTATTCTAGGCGGATTTAAAAAGGATTCTCTGTGCAATGTGGCATGCGCTAAAGGTGTGTATAGTTTGAAAGATAGAATGGGAAAAGAATTCCCTGTTTGGTGCGATAAAATTGATTGTAGGAGTACTATATTTAATTCTACTGTTTTATTTATGCTCGAAAGCATGGAGAAGTTTAATTCTTCGGGTATTGATTCAGTTAGACTAAACATAACTGATGAGAAACCTGAAGAGATTGCAGAATTGGTCGAAGCATATAAGGACATTGTTTTAAATGGAAAAGTTGCTCTTAGTAAATATGATGATTTGATCCAAAAAATTAAAAATAAAGGATTTACAAATGGGCATTATTTCAGGGGAGTCTAAGGCAATTAAAGAATGTTAATTGTCAATGTGGAATGTAGAATAGTAGTAAAGGTTTTGAATTCATTATTCGTCATTCTACATTACTAATAAGGTGAGGGGTGTTTTTAATGTGTGTTAAGGTTTTTGTTGAGTTGTGTAGAGAAGGTGTGGTGCTTCCTTCATATGCGAGACCAGGCGATGCTGGGATGGATGTATGTGCTGCGGAAGAGGTCATTATTAGACCGGGTGAAACAGTAATAGTCCCAACCGGCCTTAAGCTTGCCATTCCAGAGGGATATGAAATACAGGTAAGACCAAGAAGCGGTATATCCTTCAAGACGCCACTCAGGCTTTCTAACTCACCCGGTACAATAGATGCAGGGTATAGGGATGAATTGGGAATCATAATCACAAATTCATCCGAAACAAGTAGTAGTGATAAAGAAAAGATATTACGAATAGATAATAAAGGGAATATAAAAGGAACATATAAAATATGTAAAGCTGACAGGGTAGCACAAATTGTTCTGCAGGTTGTACCAAGAATGGAACTGATGGTTGTTGATTCAGTTAAGGATATTGGCAGTAATCGTGGAGGTGGTTTTGGGTCGACAGGGGTAAAATAGGGTAGGAACTGACACAATCTATGAAATATTAACATTCAAAAGACTTCACTGCTTTATTTGAGTTGTGAAGTTTTTTATATGTCAATTTTCTGTAAGCGCTTATTATAAAAACCTGAGTTGAAGAATATACCGCAATTAACAACATATTAATGCATAATTCATTTTTAAAATTAGGATTTTAAAACATTTTCTGCAACTAATGCACGAATCCTAGAAAAACATAAGGGGAAATGGAGAAAGGTTTTATTTTACAAAGTTAACCAATGTGCGTATAATCTGAAAGGATGGCTATGACGACCAAGGTTATAAAGTTAAAAGAAGGTTTCAATCGTAAAAGAAAAGAAGACAGGTGAGAACGAAATGATTGATGTTCACAGTCATATAATCTTTGGTGTTGATGACGGCCCTTCTATTGTTGATGAGTCGCTGAGAATGATAGAAAAGGCGATTAAGGCAGGGATTAAGGTGGTAATCGCCACTCCCCACTTCCAGAAGGATCTTTTTGAGACCGAAAGGATTATTGAGAATTACCACAAACTTTATTACAGGATAGCAAACTTCGATTTGACTCTTCTTTTAGGGTATGAGGTCTTTATGAATCCTATCATACCAGATTTACTAGCTGGTAGTACGGATTTGACTATGAATGGATCAAGGTATATTTTGATTGAATTACCGTTTGACGTCATGCCTGCATATACCTATGAAACAGTCTTCAAGTTGCAGCTTAGTAATATGGTTCCCATTATTGCTCATCCTGAAAGGATCAGGTATTTTGTGAAAAACTTCTATGCTTTTCTTAATCTTGTGGAAAGAGGCTGCTTAATACAGATAGATGCTGCAAGTGTAATCGGTGTATATGGCAGGCAGGTAAAGGAGTTTGCAAAACGATTGATAAAGATGAATATGGTTCATTTTGTGGCATCAGACGCACATTATGCTGAAGATTATGAAAAATGGTATTCAAATGCATATTTGAAAATTAGTCAGTGGAAAAGTGAAGAATATGCAGACGAGCTTTTTAGTAAAAATGCAAAAGTAATGTTAAATGATTTAAAAGGAAAAGTGTTTGAATTTACATAGGTTAATATGATAAATAAACATTCAAAAAGATTTAACAGGAGATAGAGATTACTATGGAGGAACTTCAACTATCAATAAAAAGTATCGTTGAGCAGGGTACACTGTTTTATAATGTACCGGTAACATATATGAGGATGAAAAGGTTATTTGATATTGTGGCTTCTATGTTGGCGATAATTATTCTTTCACCGATTATTCTCATTGCTGCACTGGCGATAAAACTTGAATCCCGCGGGCCAATATTTTTTATTCAGAAGAGGAATGGACTTAGAGGTGAAATGTTTCAAATGTATAAGTTCCGCTCCATGATAACAGAGGCGGAGGAGATGCTCACTCACCTTGAAAGCAAAAATGAAGCTAGCGGTCATATGTTCAAAATCAAGGATGACCCCAGAATCACCCGGATAGGAAGAATAATCAGGAAAACCAGTATCGATGAGATTCCTCAATTTTTTAACGTTCTAAAGGGAGATATGAGTATAGTAGGGCCAAGGCCTCCTATTATGCGCGAGGTAGTAAAATATGATGCTTGGCATAAATTGAGGTTGTCTGTTAAACCAGGACTTACAGGTCTGTGGCAGGTAAGTGGACGAAGCAATATTGGCTTCGAGGAAATGGTACGACTTGATCTTAAATACATAAGGGAGAGGAACTTCCTATATGATCTGAAAATGATTCTAAAAACCATACCAGTTCTTTTAGGTGATTCAAAGGCTTTTTAGAATATTTCGGGAAGGGCTTATAAATAATATACTTGATAAAAAGTAAAATAGTTTTATTAAGTAATTTTAAATCCACAACTAAAAAAATGTTTACTTCTTGATAATTAACCTGTAAAGGTAGTATACTACTTTTACAGGTTAATTTTTTTCTTGGAGGCGAGTAATATAACAATTAACGGAAATATCGATTCACTTAAAAAAACAATTTTGAATGAAATAGAAGGCTTATATGACCTAGAGTTATCAAAAGACGATTTACTTCCTTATGAACTGGTTATGAAGCTCGCAGAATTTACTGGAAAAATAAACAGGGAAATAGCTGTCTATATTAACAGAAAAGGAACAGTAGTTAATATAAGCATTGGAGACAGTTCAAAGGTTGCACTCCCTGAAATTGAGGGGCGAAGAGGCAAGACAAGGCTTTCAGGTATAAGATGCATTCATACTCATCCAAATGGAGATGCAATGTTATCGTCGGTGGACATTAGCTCACTTTTGAGCATGAAATTAGATACAATCATTGCATTAGGGGTCAAAGAAGGCGAATTAAATGAAATTTATGCTGCGATTCCTTCAAAGAATGAAAATGGAGAATTGAATGAAGCAGATATCTATGGACCATTTTATGCAGGTGACGAAAAAATCAATTATCTTTTCCAAACAATTTTAGAAATAGAAAAATCAATCGGAAATGAGTTGCATGACAACGCTGAAGATGAAGAACGAGCCATAATTGTTGGGTTGGAAACTTCAGCAGGAAGATTGATTAACGGAAAAAGTGAAGCGGAACGTTCTCTTGAAGAGTTGGAAGAGCTATCGCTTACTGCAGGGGTAGCTGTACTAAAAAAAGTGCTTCAAAAAAAATCGGTCAAAGATTCTACCTTCTATGTTGGTAAGGGTATGGTTGAGCAAATTTCATTACTACGACAATCCTTAGGTGCAAACGTGATCATATTTGATGATGAACTTTCAGGTGCGCAAGTTAAAAATATCGAAAAGGCAGTCGGAATTAAAGTTATTGACAGGACTACACTTATACTGGAAATATTTGCACAAAGGGCACGTTCCAAAGAAGGAAAGCTTCAGGTGGAATTGGCACAATTAAAATATAGACTTCCAAGGTTGATAGGACTCGGAGGACAATTATCAAGACTTGGAGGAGGAATAGGAACACGAGGACCAGGTGAAAAAAAGCTTGAGGTTGACAGGAGACATATAAGAAGAAGAATAAGCAATCTTGAAAATGAATTAGAAGACCTGGGAAAGAGAAGGAATCATCTGCGTGAAGGCCGTAAGGATAGCGTGATTCCGACAATTGCACTGGTAGGCTATACTAATGTTGGTAAGTCCACACTTCTAAATAAATTATGTAATTCTGAAGTTTATGCTGAAAACAAACTATTTGCTACCCTAGATCCAACAACCAGGAATCTAAAATTACCTGATGGTAGGGAAACTTTGCTGATTGATACGGTAGGCTTTATTAGAAAGCTCCCTCATGAATTGATTGAAGCATTTAAATCTACTCTGGAAGAAACTGTGTTTGCAAATATACTGTTGCATGTGGTTGATGTGTCTTCAGATGAAGCAGAATTGCAAATCTCTGTCGTGAATGAGATACTAAATAGCCTCGGTGCACTAAATAAGCCCGTAATATTGGTGTTTAATAAGATAGACCTTGTAGAAGGTGAAAATATTGTTACTGTAAAAGGCCGAGACGAAAAGGGTTTTGAGATTTCTGCAGTGACAGGTAAGGGTCTTGCGACTCTACTTGACGGTATTTCTGAAATGATTCCGGTAGAGGATGAGGAAATCAGTATTTTTGCACCCTACAGTGCTGGATGGGTTGTGCCGTATATTTTTGAAAATGGAAAAGTACTGGAACAGGATTATGTTGAAGATGGATTGAATATCAAAGCGATAATAAAAAAGACTAGGATTGATAGAATTAAAGAATTTTTACAATAACTATATAATTATCTTTAACTTATATAAGAAAACAAAAAAGTTTTTATGTTGTTAACAAATCCGGATTGAATAAAAATCACAAATAAGGTAATATAATATTAATAACTAATTAATTTAAACTTAATAATGATTAAGGAAATTTAATTTTCATTAGGTAAAATTTCTGGTCAAACTAAATAATGAAAGGGGTTTTTATTATGCTGGTCAGAAACTGTGCAGGTGGAGTGGTATTTTCAGGGGAAAAGGTCTTGCTTCTCAAGAATGAAAAGGGAGAATGGGTACTTCCAAAGGGTATTATAAAAAATGGCGATTTATCTAATGAGGTAGCATTAAAGAGAGTACAGGAAGAGGCCGGTGTTTTAGCTGAGATAGTATCAACTGCAGGACGAACAAATTATGAATTCTTTTCTGTGACACGTCAGAGACCAGTCTGCAACAAGATCACTTGGTATATAATGAAATCCCCTAACGATGAATATCAAATTAATGACAGTGAAAGCTTTACCGATGGAGGGTTTTTCCAAATTAGTGAGGCAATAAACCTGATAACTTATAGTCAGGATAAATCATTATTGAATTTGTCTTTCCAAAAAATAAAAGAATTTGCTTAAAAAAATACTTTAAGAGTGGTAGAATAGGTTGTAGCAATATAAATTGCTGCAACCTATTTTGTTTAATGTAAAATTATTCGAAGAAAACGTCAGAGTGTAATGCCCATGAATTTTCTTCTGAGGTAAAAATGCTGAAAGAATATAAAACTGTTTTAAAACCTTCTGTTGCGGAAGTTGAAGAAAAGAAATCAAAATTTATTGCATCCGTAAAACCTGTAGAGACCGAAGAACAGGCATTGGAGTTCATAAGTGAACTGAAAACAAAATACTGGGATGCATCTCATAATGTTTACTCATATAGCATTGGAGGTAATATTACTATACAAAGATTTAGTGATGCAGGGGAGCCTTCAGGGACAGCGGGACTACCTATATTAGAGGTTATTAAAAGGATAGGGGTACAGAATATAGTTGTCGTTGTAACTAGGTATTTTGGTGGGACACTATTGGGAGCGGCCGGACTAATACGAGCCTATAGTAAAAGTGCTACACTTGGAATAGAAGCAGCTCTTGTAGTTAAAAGGTTACTATGCACGGAATTAAGTATAATTATGGAGTATTCGATGCTTGGAAAACTTCAAAGCACAGTTTCCGCCAAAGGTTACATTATAAAGGGAATTATATATGGACAGGACGTAGAAATGCAAATGTATATTCCTGAAGATGATGTGGAATACTTTGTAAAGTTGGTTATTGAGGCTTCAAACGATAGAGCTATGACCGATATTAAAGGGAAAACCTATATAACTGTAAATGAAAATGGGGAAATAATTAAATAGGAGTGATAGGTCATGATGGAAGAAATGATGATGGAAAAAAAGATTTGGGCTGTTGTTGGAGCAAATGACAATCCAGAAAAATATGGAAATATGATTTATAAAAAACTTAAGACCAGAGGATATAAAGTGTTCCCGGTTAATCCAAATTACGAAAGCATAGATGGCGAAAAATGCTATCCAAATTTGTCATCCTTGCCTGAGATTCCAGAAGTAATTGATATGGTTGTATCGCCAAAACGTGGAACTACTATAATAGAAGAAGCTGCGAAACTTGGAATAAAGAATGTATGGCTTCAACCAGGAACTTATGATGAAGAACTGATAGATTTGATTGATAAAAAAGGATTGACTGCTGTTCAAGCTTGTATACTTGTGGCATTGAGTTTATATAAGTGAAGATAAAATATCTAAGATGCAATTGTATATATATCAGAGAACTCTATATTTATAGCCTCAACTATCTTATTCCTGTAATTGTTCTGGTTTGATTCATTTGCAATATTTGACTCGCACAATTTTATAGGTAAGTCTATTGTGAACTCACTTCCTTTGTTTTCTTCACTTATAAGCATTATTGTGCCGTTATGAAGTTCAACAAAGGATTTTACTATTGAGAGACCGATACCACTTCCTTCAGATATTCTAGTTAGTGCGTTGTCTGCCTGGTGGAATCTTTCAAAGATTGAAGATTGCATGTCAGGAGGAATACCCAACCCGTTATCTTTTACAGAGATACTTATTAAATTATTTTTTATTTTAATGGTCACTGAAACCTTACCATTAGGTTCAGTAAACTTTATTGCATTTGACAATAAATTAAGGAGTATTCTTTCGATTTTATCCACATCAACGGCAGTTACGATCTCTTCCTCTTCAGTATCGAATTCAAGGGATAATCCCTTTTGTTCAGAATAAGGTGCAACAGACATAGTAATCTCTTCTATTAAATAAACAATATTGCAGTTTACCAAATTCATTTTAATATATCCGGAGTCAATTCTTGTAATATCAAGAATGTTGTTGATAAGCCTAACTAGTCGGTAACAGTTTTGCTTTATTGTTCTGAGATGCTTATGGGGTTTTCTGCGTTCATCTGGAAGAACTGATGTCTTGTGACTAATCAGCTGTATTGCACCTAAGATTACACTTAAAGGGGTTTTTAATTCATGAGACATGTTTGAAAAAAATTCTGTTTTAATTCTGTCATATTCTAAGGAGTCGTTGTAAAGTTTAGTAGTGCTATTAATCATCTGTTGTTGATTGATAAATTCTTTCTGCATTTCGTCAATTTCTTTTTCCTTCTCAATAAGTTCTTGAGAAGACTTTTTCATTACCTTATCAAGTATAAACAGCGTAAAAGCTATAAGCGAAAGAATAAGTACTAGTCCAATCGCCATGCATGTTCTAAGGAAAATTATTTTGTGGCTAATTGAATCGTAATCAGTATTATTCTTATTCAAAGAATTAATAGTGTCATTAAATTGAATAAATTCAACAATTCCTGTTACTATTAATATAACTACCAAGACAAGAATAATAAACCGAAAACAACTTTTAATAGTAAGGTTTTTTGTCATAATCTGCTTGTACTGTAACATATAAAGAACCTCTAAAGTATTCGATTTTGTTCAGCATGTTATCCAAATAATTACACTTCCATTTTATACAAATTATAATCAGATGTAAATATATTTTCCGATTTTTGTTCATATTTACAAAATTAAAAATTAAATATCTTTATTAATTACACTTTTAATATTATAATTATTTTGTTGCGAAAAGTAATTTTATCAATTAATATATATCAGAGAGATTCAGTATATAGGAGGTATTTATGTCCGGACATTCGAAATGGGCAAATATTAAACATAGAAAAGGAAAGTCTGATGCACAGAGAGGGAAAATTTTTACTAAGCTGGGCAGGGAAATTTCATTAGCTGTTAAACAGGGTGGAGGAGCCGATCCTGAGTCCAACAGCAAGCTAAAGGATGTAATAGCGAAGGCAAAAGCTGTAAATATGCCAAACGACAATATAGCAAGAAGCATAAAAAAAGCATCGGGTGATAATGATACCGAAAATTTTGAGGAAATAAACTATGAAGGTTACGGTCCTGGTGGAGTTGCTATGATAGTTGAGACTATGACAGACAATAGAAACAGGACAGCAGGAGATATAAGACACTTCTTTGACAAGTTTGGTGGAAACCTCGGAACTTCTGGCTGCGTATCATTCATGTTTAGTAAGAAAGGTGTAATACTTATCGAAAAAGCTTCAAAGATAATTGAAGATGATTTGATGATGGAATCAATTGATGCAGGTGCAGAGGATTTTAACGTTGAAGATGAATATTATGAAATACTCACAGATCCGAGTGATTTCTCGGCAGTAAGGGAAGCACTTGAGAAAAAGGGATATGAATTTGTTGAGGCAGAAGTGTCGATGATTCCAGAGACAATGTCTAAATTGACTGATCCTAAACAGATTGAACTTATGGATAAGTTGGTGGAGAATCTTGAAGACCATGATGATGTGCAGAATGTGTATCACAATTGGGAAATGGATGAATAATAAGTATTTCTTGATTCCATATGGAAAATAATGTATAATTCAAAATGAACGTTTAGACTTTTTAAGAATAGGGGAGATTCGAGGGCATCTTCTCTATTTTTTTGTTATTTTGAAATAATAAAGCTTATTATTATCAGAAATACTATAATAATTATTATAATACCAATTCCCATTGTTCTATAGTAGAAGCCCTTTTCTACTTCTTTTCTTTTTACGTATCCATCTTCTTTTTCGATAAATTTTATCATTTCAAAAAAATCTTTTATTTTTCCCATAGATTTATCCTTTCAAT
>Ga0224522_1000623_pt1 | contig 11135 bp, 1 predicted proteins | sample CFST25metaG_FD_182733 | JGI IMG/M metagenome (GOLD analysis project Ga0224522, IMG submission 182733) | Peat soil microbial communities from Stordalen Mire, Sweden - C.F.S.T25 | ecosystem: Environmental > Terrestrial > Soil > Wetlands > Peat | place: Sweden: Norrbotten County, Stordalen Mire...
CCTTTTCCGCCTTGGCTTTTACTTCTGTATATAATGGGTTCTCTGTGGCATTTGGCGAAGGCACGTTAACCGCAGATGATTTTTTTTCATTGTCTTTGCAATTGTTGAAAAAATCAAAAGGCAGCAAACGGGCATCCAGTCTTTCCCCGTCTTTGAAACGGTCAGGATTGAAACCTCCGTTGTTCTTATCTTCATTAATCGCAGTGACTTTAAACTCGGTTCTACGGTTCAATTGGTGCTCTTCTTCTGTGCAGGGAACGCCCTTGCTGCAGTCGCACCGGTTTGTTAAACGGTGTTTGCCATAACCTTTAGCAACGATCCTCGAGGATGAAATTCCCTGCATAATGATATACATCACAGCAGCTTCGGCACGCCGCTGGGAAAGCCTGTCATTATATGGAAACGAACCCCGGCAATCGGTATGTGAACCCAATTCTACTGAAATGGGTTGTTCCTTCATAAGAGAAACCAGTTTGTTCAGTGGCGGTTCGGCATCCGGACGGATAAATGATTTATCAAAGTCATAATAGATGTTGTCCAGCTTGAAGGTCTTGTTAACTTCCAGTTTATCAAGCAACAGATCCCTCGACAAGGTTAAACTTGTATCCTTGTTTTCGACCGGGAAATTGTAGGACAGGCAATCGTCAATATAAGATGTCTTTGAGGCTTTGACAATAAAGGGTTTTCCCTTGATGGCCTTTGTTCTGAAACATCCTGTGGAATTTGTTTTCAGTACAAGGACCTCGTTGGTTTCTTCATTAAGAATGAAAACAGTAGAACCTGGCAGCGGTTCAAGTGTCGTTTTATCTTTCACACAACCTGAAACATATGCGATGGGGGGCTCTGCCACTTTCTTCGGTTGTTGGGGAGTGGTGCGCCTGAACGAATAAATATCATCACTGCCTGCGCCTCCGGTACGGTTGGAACTTAACAACCCGGAATTAGTTTCCTTATACATCGCCAATGCAAAATCATCATAGGAAGTATTGATGTTAAGTCCAAGATTTTGTGGCTGGATCCATTTTCCGTCAACCTTGCGGGTAACAAAAAGATCAAGTCCGCCGAAACCTGGTAACCCGTCGGAAGCAAAATAGAGATCTCCGTTATCCGCCGCGAAAGGGAACATCTCATTTCCAAAAGTGTTAATAGTAGAACCCAGGTTTACGGGCGGACTCCATTTTCCATCTTCAAAATTTGACTCATAAATATCGGTCCCGCCGGAACCACCGTTCATGTCGGAAACAAAATAAAGTGTATTTCCATCAGGAGTTAAGGCAGGATGCCCGACTGAATATTGGTTGTTATTGAGAAAGAAAGGTTTGAGTGATTTCCAGCCATTCCCTTTTTTTTCAGAAGAGAACAGTTTTAACAGGTGTGTCTTTTTCCGGTCAGGGTCTTTCTTGGCTTTGTCCTTATAGATATAAGTACGGTTAATGAACACCTTGTCGTTCGTTTCGTTAAAACTTGCGGGTCCATCATGATAGTCCTTGTTAAATAGTCCCTTTGCAAGCTCCGGTGTGCTGAATTCGCTGTAATAATCATCCGGATATGCCGGTTTGGAATAAAAAAGCCGGATATAACTGTTCCCGGTCCAGCCATAAGTCTTGGCCTCCTTCTTTGGCGGGATCCGGTCGGTGGCAAAGACCACCCCGTCTTCATAGAATACCGGACCGAAATCCGATTGCTTTGAATTCAGGGCCTGGGCATCCTTCACTTCATAGTTCGCCGGGATGCCGTTCCAAATGGGAACACTGTCGCAATAGCCTGCATATATCTTTCCCTTCGGATCCTGTGGAGCAAGAGAATCATATTTCAAAAAGACCTTCTTTGCCTTCTCATATTCCCCGCATGACCGCATCGCTTGCGCATAATAATAGTAGTTTATCGCATTGGTACCCCCGCTTTCAACTACCCTTCCATACCAGGCCTTTGCGCTCTGAACATCATTCATCTTCCGATAGCATTCGGCTATCAGGTTGGTTGCATCACGTTTGGTCTGTGAATCACCATGGTCCAATTCCTTCTGAAGAAGTGTAACTGCTTTGGCATAATTAAAAAGATCCATTTGTTTTTGAGCTTTTTTAATTTGTCCGAAAGCTGAAGAACCTAGAAAGACAGCAACCACAAAACAGTAAACTAATGTACGCTTGTTCATACGTTTATGAGTTTAAAAAATTAAAAATACCTGGGCGTGAGCATCCTGGATTTATTGAAGATATCAAAATCGTAGCCAAGACGGATCTCATGGGAACCACTGTTATAAGCCTTTAAGGCATTGAACCAGATGTCATATGAATATCCGATGGAAAAGTTCCGTGTAATGTTTACCTCCGCAAGTAAACCTATTGCATTATCAGTGCGGTAACTTATTCCAAGTACAAGGACATCATGGAACATGAAACTGGCATTGACGTCAGTCTGGAATGGAGTATTAACCACGTATTTGCATAAAACAGAGGGGGTGAATACCACATTATCCGAAATCGGTATCACCACTCCGGCCATCCCATAGAAATGTCGCATAAGTTTTGTAAAACTGGTGGAACCGTCCGAGGCACTCGATACAACGATCTGATTTTGTAACAAGTGTCTGGATGATAACCCCACATAGAACCGGTCAGAATAATAGTAGATCCCGAAATCAACATCAGGAACAACCTTGTTCTTAACCTGGTTGGTAAGCGAGGGGTCATTGGGATCTTTTGGATTCAACATCCCCCAGTCAATATCCATATACTTGAATCCTGCTGCGACCCCAAAACAAAGTTTCGAGGTAGGAAACAGCACACGGTAAGCAAAAGAAGCTGTCGCCCCGTAATCAACGGTTGGCCCCAATTCATCGCGGTAAGCATTAAGCCCCAGTCCGATATGCGGGTTCTGGAGCGGCGAATGCGCCGTGAAGGAAATGGTTCGTGGTGCTCCCTGGATCCCAACCCATTGGAATCGGCCGATCATTTCCATGGAAAAGAGATCCCGGCTTCCCGCATAACCCGGGTTAAATGCCAGCTTGTTGTACATATAATGTGTAAACAAGGGGTCCTGCTGGGCATAGGCTGCGGATGAGATGATCAGCAGGAGGATTACAGCTACTTTTTTCATAATGATTGTTTTATCTGTTGTTTCTTAAGATCGTAATATATTAATCTGTTAATCGTTTCCACGTACCATTATCCAACCGGTCCTTGCGGGGCCATTATGAATGGTGAGGATGTAATAATATACGCCATCCGGTACCTTCTTGTCATTCTCCGTCGTTCCCTTCCATACCTGAGTCGTATTGTTATAATGGTCATAGGAATGAATCTTATCGCCCCAGCGGTTGAAGATTTGTACCGTATTGTCAGGATAATCCTCAATTCCTTCAATGATCCACCCGTCGTTTATACCATCCCCGTTCGGTGTGATCACGTTATGAATGATCAGGTAGAGGTTATCACCTACATAGATACGAACCATCGCAGTATCAGAAGCGTTGGGATCGCAATCATTCCAGATCCTGTAGATCAGGGAATCATTTCCATGATAATCCTGGTAAGGAGTGTAACTGATCGTATTGTCACTATTTACAACCGCCCTCCCGCCAAAAGGTCCGTCAGTGATCTCAACCCTTGTAATCTTACAACCATTACCTGCGAAGTCATTACGAAGGACCCGCACCGTACATGGCATATTTACCAGGGTTGTATCAAAGTCATCATTAGCAATAGGGGTCCTGGAACCTGTTCCAATAATGATATGGACACTGTCAATTCCCATACAACCCGTTGTGAGGTCCGTAACATTCAGAATAAATGTTACATTGCTCGTGAGGTTCACGGTAACAGGCTTATCCACTGTGGATCCATTTAATAATGAAGCAGGTTCCCAATTGTAGGCATATACACCTGAACCGCCGGATGCAGTGCCGTTAAGCGTGGTAAATGAACCTGATGGGATTGTGTCGTCAATTCCGGCATCAACAGTAACCGGCTTTGAAATAGTCAGGTACATCGTATCAATAGAGACAGCATTCTGACATGCATCGGAACCGGTAACTGTAAAGATCAGGGCAATCTTACCTGTCTCAAAAGGTGCGGGAGTATAAGTCGGACTAAGGGTAGTTTCATTGGTCAGGATACCTGATCCTAATGTCGTCCATAAAATGGATGCCTCATTGAGTGCAACTGCCCCGGTTATTGTAAATGAACCTCCGTTGCAGATCGATCCATCCGGACCTGCGTTTGCAACCGGTGCTCCATGGAAGGTAATCTTCACCGTCGAGAGACTCGAAGAGCAAGGTGCTACGTTCGTTGCAGTCATGGTAAGAATGACCTGTCCAAACAGGATATCCCAACTGCTCGGAGTATAGGTTGGATTGATCGCATGCGGATCATCAAACGTTCCACTGCCGCTGGTTGTCCAGGTGATTGCAATGTAATTTATTGCAGTTGCTCCGGTAAGTTTGACAGAAGTCCCCGAGCAAATTGTCGTATCTGCGCCTGCATAGACGACCGCTGCAGTATGGATGTTTACAAGCATAGTATCTGAAACGGGCAGACAAGGATGCGCAGGTGTCACGGTCAGAACTAGCTTTATAGTTCCGGTCTCGGAAATTGGAGTATAGGTCGGTGTTAATGTATTCGACCCCGTTAAAGTATAGATCCCGCCATTTCCGATAACCGTCCATAATAATGACACATAATTGTTAGCCCCGGCATGGATGATGGTTAACGGAGATCCCTGGCATGCAGATGTATCCGGTCCGGCCTGAGCCATTGCTTCTTTAGCAATTACCAGGACCAAGGTGTCAGATACGGCAGGACAGTTTCCACCGGCAATAACAGTCAGAATCAATTTCACTTGTCCAACCAGTACATCGGCAGGACCTGGTGTATATGTTGGATGCAATATGGTTGCATTATCAAATGTTCCAGTGCCCGATGTGGTCCACGACAGGGATGAATAATTGGTCGCATTTGAACCTGTTAGTTTCACCGCCGCATAACTACAGGTAGTCGTGTCGGGACCAGCATCGGCTATTGGCACTAGAACAAAATGCAGCAACATTGTATCGGATACAATTGCGCAGGAATGATAACCGTAGACAGTGAGCACCATGATAACTGGATCAGGATCACCGGTCACGGTTGTATAAGTAGGTGTTAAGGTAGTCGGATTCGTTATGATTCCCAGGCCGTTGGGTGTCGTCCAGCGTAAGCTGTCATAATTGGCAGCCTGGGCTCCGGTTATCATGAAGGTCGTATCACTGCAAACAAATTCATCCGGTCCTGCATTGGCAATGGCCTGATGACGGATAATAAGGATCATCGAATCCGTACTGTCAGGACAGGAACCGTTTGATTTTGCAGTAATTGACAGGGTCACACCACCATTGGCAATATCTCCTGTACTCGGAACATACGTCGGATGTAAGATGGTGGAGTTCGTGAAATAACCTGTACCCGAAGTGTTCCATGTGATCGAGAGATAATTCGATGCCGTTGAATTTGCAAGTACATATGTTGCTCCTTCACAAATCGTATCGTCAGGACCTGCAAAAGCAACTGCAGCAGTATCAACATAGATCATAACATAATCCCGTGTTGAATCGCAAACACCGTTTCCGATTGACCAGAAGAATTTATATGTACCGGTGATGAGATTACAAACCTGTGACTGTGGATCATTCAGGTTCGTGAACACAGCTGCCGATGGACCGCTGTCTTCTGTCCATGCACCGCTTCCGTATACCGGGATGTTGGCGTTCATCGTTGTACAGGTCGTCGTTCCGGCACAAATATGCTGATCTGCGCCTGCACCTGCTACCGTAGGATAATGATCAATCAGTACCTGGAGATCAGCTGTACTGGTGCAGATTGCACTGTCAGTGAAAGTGGTAGTGATCGTGTATCTGAACACATAAGGAGTCGTGCTGGCAATCAGAGGATTTACCGTTGCAATCGGAGAATTTGAAGGGAACGGGATTACCGTACTTGGCCCTGATACCCAGGTCCAGTTTCCTGTACTGCCTGCCGGAGGTATATTGCCCGCAAGAACAGTGGTGTATTGCTCGCAGAGCTCCTGGTTGTTTCCTACAACAGCCGGAACAGCCTCTACTACATGAATGAAGAGTGTATCATTCGTGCATTTCGGTGGCATCGGTGATCCATGGTCACAAACGGCTACAATTGCCATATCTGAACCAGTGTAACCTGGAGTCGGTGTGTAAGTGTAATTACCATTGGGCAGAACGATGATCGTCCCGTTCACGGGGCCTGATACCAGCGAAACTGTTAAGGGTGTGCCATCCGGATCATGATCGCCATTGGTAAGAACATTACCATTTATAATACCATCCTTGCATACATAAACCTGCTCGTTGAAGGTTACCGGAGCCTGGTTAACCCGCTGGATCAGAATAGAAACTGTAGCAGTATCACAGGCAACGGGAATTCCATTGTCACATGCACTGTAAGTAAAGTAATCCGGTCCGAAATAATGCAGGTTAGGTGTATAGGTAAATGAACCATCGGCGTTCAAGGTTACGGTTCCGTGGGATGGTAAGGAAGCGAGACTTGCTGCCTGGGTATTTCCTTCCGGATCATAATCATTGGCAAGAACATTACCGCTCACAGCTGCATCCTCCATCGTGAAATATCCGTCATCAACTGCCACCGTCGAGTTCGGCCCGATGGGCGGAATCACGGTAAAGGTGACCGGGACAGTAACACATAAAGACGGGATTCCATTATCACAGATCTGGTACCTCAGGGAATCAACTCCGATGAAGCCCGGATCTGGTGTATAGATAAAGGAACCATTGGCGGCCAGAATACCGGCTGTGAGTACGCCATGATAAGGTCCGCTGACAGGCACTGCTGTTATTGTGATCAGGTCGCCATCAGGATCGTAGTCGTTGGCAAGTACATTTCCGGTTATCGGGATATTCACGAGTCCGACATAATTATCCGGATTACCAACCGGTGGATGATTTGCACTGTTCGAAGTATCGACAACAGTAATAAAGACCTCAGCCGTAGCACATAGCGACGGGATGCCGTTATCACAGGTCTGATAACCGAATATATCCACACCCTTGAACCCTGGGTTTGGTATATAGGTATAATTACCGTTCGGGAATAATGTCACGGTACCATTTGCCGGACCAAACGTCGGAACCGTATTCACCGTCAATTTATCCATGTCGGGATCGAAATCGTTGGTTGTTACATTTCCGTTGACCGGAATATTGATCAGCGTCACATTGAAATCGTTGATAGCAACCGGCCCCTGGTTAACCGGTATCACCGTAATGTATACGGTTGCCGTATCACAAGCCTGTGGGATTCCATTGTCGCATTCCATATACCTGAATTGATCAGGCCCGGTATAATAGGTATTCGGGATATAGGTGAAGGTTCCATTCGGATTCAGGTTTAATACACCATGTGCAGGTCCGGCTACAAGGCTGGCTGTCTGTACATTTCCTTCAGGATCGTAATCATTCGCCTTCACGTCACCGGTTAAGGTAGTATTCTCATTCACACCATACCCATCATCCACGGCTACAGTAGTATTACCGGCATTGGGTATAATAGTAAGGGTGACAGGAACCTGGACACACAATGGGGGTATTCCGTTATCACACAAGGTATAATAGAATGAATCTTTCCCTATATAACCCGGGTTAGGTGTGTAAGTAAATGAACCTCCCGGAAATAGTATAACGCTTCCATGTGAGGGCCCTCCGATTGGAGTGGTTGAAATGGAAATTGTATTCCCGTCAGGATCAAAGTCGTTCACCATTACATTACCGGTGATCGGCAGATTTACAAGACCTACATAATTATCCGGGTTGCCTACAGGCGGACGGTTCACAACTATGGTCGTATCAATGACCGTAATGTCAACCCTGGCAGTAGCGCATAACGACGGACTGCCATTGTCACAAACCTGGTAAATAAAGCTGTCGGTTCCTATATAACCCGGTGCGGGTGAATAAGTATAGATCCCGTTTGCATTGAGGGATACCATACCATGAATAGGTGGAGTTACAGGTATGGTTATCACCGTCAATGCATTATGATCCGGATCAAAATCGTTGGTCAGAACATTGCCGCTTACCGGAATGTTCTTTAAGGTATTGTTGATATCATTGATAGCAACCGGTGGCTGGTTGACCGGGAAGATCGTAATATAAACCGTTGCTTTATCGCAGGCCATCGGTATCCCGTTGTCACATTCCCTGTAAATGAACTGATCTGTCCCTGTGTAATAAGCATTCGGGATGTAAGTAAAAATTCCGTTGGTATTGAAAGTCAACGTACCATGTAAAGGAAGGGTGACAAGACTGGCCATTTGGGTATTGCCCTGCGGATCGTAATCATTGGTGCGGACATTCCCGGCCAGGATCATATTTTCATCGACATCGTATGCATCATCCACAGCCACTGTACTGTTCGGACCCGTATTCGGTATAATCGTCAGGGTCACCGGTACGGTAACACACAATGCAGGAATACGGTTATCACAAACCTGGTATGTAAACATATCGGTTCCAATGAAATTCAGGTTAGGCAGATAAATAATGCTGCCATCCGGGTTGATCGTGACAGTTCCATGGGTGGGTAGCGTAACAGGGCTCGTACTGATCACCAGGAGGTCACCATCAGGGTCAAAGTCATTCGCCAGGATATTTCCGGTTATCGGTGTATTTGGAACACCCTTATAATTATCCGGATTTCCAACCGGTGGATGGTTTTGATTCTTCGATGTATCTATCACCCAGATATCTACCCTTGCAGTATCGCATAATGAGGGTATGCCGTTGTCGCAAACCTGGTATTCAAAGCTGTCCGTTCCCACATAGCCCGGATTTGGGAAATAAATGTAATCCCCGTTGCCATTTAGCAATACGGATCCATGGAAGGGTCCGGTTACGGTGGTGGTACTTACCGTCAGCACATTGTTATCAGGATCAAAATCATTGGTCAGGACATTTCCACCTACCGGTTTGTTTATCAACGTGTTATTAATATCATTGATGGCAACCGGCGGTTGATTGACCGGGAATATGGTGATGTAGACAGTGGCTTTATCACATGCCACCGGAATTCCGTTGTCACATTCCCTGTAAATGAATTGATCTGTCCCGGTATAATATGGGTTCGGAACATAAGTAAAGGTTCCGGTTGGATTCAGTATCAATGAGCCGTGTGCAGTTCCGCTTACCAGGCTGGCTGTCTGGGCATTACCCTGCGGATCATAGTCATTGGCCTTTACATTCCCGTTCAATGTCAGGTTTTCCTTGATCCCATATGCATCATCAACTGCAACCGTTGAGTTGTCAATTGAATCAGGAAGTACGGTCAATGTTACCGGAACAATATCGCATAGAGATGGGATACCATTATCACATACCCGGTACGTAAAGAAATCCTTACCGGTAAACCCTGGATTCGGGATGTAAGTAAATGATCCGTCAGGATTTACACCTATGATGGTTCCATGAGCTGGTCCGCTAAGCGGTCCGGTAGCCGTTATGGCATCTCCATCCGGGTCAAAGTCATTTACCAGTACATTTCCATGGATCGGTATTCCCCTGTTGCCCTTATAATTATCAGGATTTCCTACCGGGGGACGGTTCACGATCACTGCAGTATCGATTACCCAGATATCTGCCCTTGCGGTATCACATAAGGAAGGAATACCATTGTCACAGACCATGTATTCGAAGTGATCTGTTCCGGTAAAGCCGGTATTGGGCATATAAGTATACGTACCATTGGTATTCAGGATCACGGTCCCGTTAACAGGATTCCCTGTGGGTGTAATGGTAGTTGTGAGAGCGTTATTATCCGGATCAAAATCATTGGTCAGCACATTCCCGCTTACCGGCTTGTTTATCAGTGTATTGTTGATATCGTTGATAGCAACCGGTGGCTGATTGACCGGCAATACGGTAATGTAAGCTGTGGCAATATCGCAGGCTTGCGGTATCCCGTTATCACATTCCTTGTATTCAAAGTGATCTGGCCCGGTGTAATAGATATTTGGTATATAGACGAAAGTTCCGTTCGGGTTGAAGGTCAGGCTTCCATGTGCAGGTCCTGCGACAAGACTGGCCGTCTGGGTATTACCTTCCGGATCATAATCATTCGTCTTAACATCGCCATTTAAGGTTGCGTTCTCATTTATACCATAGGCATCATCAACCGCAACCGTCGTATTGCCATTATTAGGAAGGACGGTAAGGGTGACTGGTACCTGTACACACAGGGATGGTATTCCGTTGTCGCACAAGGTATAATAAAATGAATCCATCCCGATGTAACCCGGATCAGGTGTATAAGTGAATGTACCACCCGGGTTAAGAACAACGGTTCCATGTGATGGTCCTCCGATGGGTGTCGTTAGTATCGAAATCGCATTCCCGTCAGGATCAAAGTCATTGGCCATTACATTGCCGGTGATCGGTACATTTACAAGACCCTTGTAATTATCCGGGTTACCTACCGGCGGCCGGTTGGCATTGTGAATGGTATCAATGATCCAGATGTCAACTTTAGCAGTTGAACATAAGGATGGTACACCATTGTCACAAACCTTGTAAACAAAGCTGTCGGTTCCGGTATAGCCCGGAGCAGGTGTATACGTGTAATTCCCGTTTGAATTTAAGGATACCACGCCATGTGCAGGTGGTGTAACCGGAACGGTCAGTACCGTTAATGCATTATTATCCGGGTCGTAGTCATTTGTCAGAACATTTCCGCTTACCGGAATGTTCTTGATGGTATTATTAATGTCATTTACTGCAACCGGTGGCCGGTTAACCGACAATATGGTTAAATAAACGGTGGCTTTATCGCATGCCACAGGTATTCCATTGTCACATTCACTGTAAATGAACTGATCCGTACCTACATAATTTGTATTCGGGAAGTAAATGAATGAACCGTTTGGACCCAGGATCAATGTTCCATGGGAAGGACCGCTTACAAGACTTGCAGTCTGTGTATTACCCTGAGGATCATAATCATTGCTTTGAACATTTCCGGTAAACGGAAGGTTCTCATCGACACCATATGCGTCGTCAACAGCAACGGTTGAGTTGTCAATTGAATCCGGAAGTACCGTCAGGGTAACCGGAACAATAT
>Ga0224522_1000624_pt1 | contig 11122 bp, 8 predicted proteins | sample CFST25metaG_FD_182733 | JGI IMG/M metagenome (GOLD analysis project Ga0224522, IMG submission 182733) | Peat soil microbial communities from Stordalen Mire, Sweden - C.F.S.T25 | ecosystem: Environmental > Terrestrial > Soil > Wetlands > Peat | place: Sweden: Norrbotten County, Stordalen Mire...
CGAGTCACCTGCCAAATGGACAAGCTCACCGACTTCGTCCCGCTTTGCGGGACTATGTCGGTCGAAGGCCGAAGACAATCTCCAATCTTTGTTATAATTTTTAAAATTAAGCTCTTTCTGTACCATAATTAATAAAAAGATGTGTATAAAGATTAGCTTTTGAAGGAGGGGTGTCACGACGTAGGAGTGACGGGGTGGTTGATTTTATTTTATCATACTCCCGTTATTCACCTTATCAACCGGAGCAACCATAACTAATTTTCCGTTATTATCTTCTGCCATGAGAATCATGCCTTTTGACTCTATTCCTTTAATCTTTCGTGGTTCCAGGTTGGCAACTATTGATATTTGTCTGCCAATAATGCCTTCAGGTTCATAGTATTCTGCAATACCTGATACTATGGTTCGGATATCAATGCCTGTATCAATTTTGAGTTTAAGCAGTTTAGTGGTTTTAGGTACCTTCTCAGCTTCAAGTATTGTGGCAGTTCTTATGTCAATTTTTGTAAAATCGTCAAATGTCACCAGTTCTTTTCCGGGTGTGGTTTTTGCGTCTTTTTGCTCATTTAATTTTTTTGTTGCAAGAAGCTTATCTACCTGACGGCCAATTTCTTCATCCTCAATTTTCTCAAAAAGCAATTCCGGTTTGTTGATAAGATGACCTGGAGAAAGCAGATCAGATTTGGCTGCATTTTCCCATTTCAACTCGCTAAAATTGATCAGGTTACGCAATTTACCCATCGAGAATGGGAGAAAAGGTTCACAGATAATTGTCAGATTTGCAGTTATTTGCAGGGCTATATTGATTATAGTCTTTACACGTTCGGGATCTGTTTTGATAACCTTCCATGGTTCAGCATCAGCCAGGTACTTGTTACCAAGTCGTGCAAGATTAATGGCCTCTTTTAAAGCTTCCCTGAACCTGTACGTTTCAAGACAGGACTCAACATTTTCCTTAAACCTGGCAATCTCCTTTAAAACAAAATCATCATTGGAATCTGTCTGACCCCTTTCAGGCACTTTACCTCCGTAATAATTATTTGTAAGTACAAGCGTCCGGTTGACGAAATTGCCCAGTATTGCGACAAGCTCGTTGTTGTTTCGTGCCTGAAAATCTTTCCAGGTGAAATCATTATCTTTTGTTTCCGGCGCGTTGGCGCAGAGCGAATATCTCAGAACATCCTGTTTCCCTGGAAAATCCTGTAGATATTCATGCAGCCATACTGCCCAGTTTCTTGATGTTGATATCTTATCGTTTTCGAGATTCAGAAATTCATTGGCTGGAACATTATCAGGCAGGATATATGTGCCTTCAGCTTTAAGCATTGCAGGGAAAATGATGCAATGGAACACAATATTGTCTTTCCCTATGAAATGAACCATTTTTGTCTCCTTGTCCTTCCAGTATTTTTCCCAATTGGACGTGAGCTCTTTTGTTGCAGAGATATAGCCTATGGGTGCGTCGAACCATACATAAAGAACTTTCCCTTTCGCACCCTCAACTGGCACAGGAACACCCCAGTCGAGATCGCGGCTGACAGCCCGGGGCTTTAAACCCTGATCGAGCCACGATTTACACTGGCCGTATACATTTACTTTCCATTCTTTATGATCTTCGAGGATCCATTTTTTGAGCCAGGGTTCATATTTGTCGAGAGGAAGATACCAGTGGAGTGTTTCGCGCAGAACAGGCTTGCTTCCACTTATGGTAGAGTGAGGATTTATAAGTTCATTTGGACTTAGTGAAGTTCCGCACTTTTCACACTGGTCGCCATATGCATTCTCATTACCACAATGCGGACATGTACCCATAATATACCTGTCAGCAAGGAAACATCCTGCTTCCTCATCATAATACTGTTCAGATGTTTTTTCAGTGAATACACCTTTATCATAAAGGGTTTTAAAAAATTCCGACGCAGTTTCGTAATGTACCTTGTTAGATGTTCTGGAGTAGATATCAAAAGAAATACCGAAGTCCTCAAATGCCTTTTTATTCAAAAAATGATACCGGTCAACAATTTCCTGCGGTGTTACTCCCTCTTTGCGTGCTTTCAGGGTTATGGGAACTCCATGTTCATCGGAACCGCAAATAGATATAACATCCACACCTTTCATTCTCAGGTATCTGGTATAAATATCTGATGGGATATACACCCCTGCCAGATGGCCTATATGTATTGGCCCATTTGCATATGGAAGCGCTGACGTGACTAGATATCTTTTGAAATTCTTCATAATATTGATAATGAGGTATTAGCTTTTTTAAAATCGACCAAAGATAACTACTTTTACAAAACATAACGTAAGCATGAGCACAAGAAAAATACAACCGCCTTTTCTGAAGTCAGGAGATGAGGTGGCGATAGTTTCTCCTTCGTACTGCATAGAGGAAAATATCTTATTTGAAGCTGCTGTATTTCTTGAAAAATGGGGATTGAGAGTCCGGATTGGGAAGAACGCGGCTAAGAAAAGTGGCCCTTTTGCAGGTAGTGATGAAGAACGGTTATCTGATCTTCAGGAGACGATTGACAACCCTGTTATTAAAGCAGTATTTTGTTCACGTGGTGGCTATGGTCTCTCAAGAATAATAAACAGGTTAGATTTTTCTGCATTAAAGAATGCCCCTAAATGGTATATTGGATTCAGTGATATAACTGTACTGAATATGTGGCTGAGTCAGGTATGCGGAGTCATCTCCATTCATGGTGAGATGCCTCTTAACTTTAATAATCCTGAAAAGACAGACGACACATTCAACTCTTTGAGAAATGCATTATTTGGAGATCTCAGGTTTCATGAGTGGGAGGGGAATATCTATAAACCTTCAAATGTAAGAGGAGAGATGACTGGTGGTAATCTTTCACTTCTGTATAGTCTTTCAGGAACTCATGCAGAACTCTCAACAAAGGGGAAGATATTATTTATTGAAGAGGTGGGAGAGTATTACTATCACATCGACAGAATGCTGACCTCTCTTAAAATTTCAGGCAAGCTTAAAAGCCTGTCTGCCCTGGTTGTAGGAGGCATGAATAGTATTGAAGAGGGAAAAGTATCGTGGGGGAAAAACATTGAAGAAACTATTCTTGGAATTGTAGATGAATACAAATATCCGTTGATTTTTAATTTTCCTGCCGGTCATATTGCTGACAACAGAGCATTCTATATTGGGAAAAAGGCGAACATTGAAATCAAAGGAGATAAAGCTACACTCCGATATGTCTTATAATCAGAATGCGGATATCAGAAGATCGAGGTCCTTGGAGATTATTCCAAACTTCTGGCCTAAAGTTTCATTGGTGAGCATTCCATTATATAAATAGGCGCCGTTTCTGACACCCTGATCATACTTCAGCAATTGTGTTATTCCACCAGCGTCGGCCATGCTTTGAAGCAGAGGAGTAAAGATATTGCTTAAAGCTATTGATGCAGTTCGTGCAACACGCGAAGGAAGGTTCCATGCAGAAAAATGGATTACTCCATGTTTTTCATAAACAGGATCTTTCAGAGCACGGCATTCAGTCGTTTCAATGCAGCCGCCCCGATCAATACTCAGATCGATTATCACTGCACCTTTTTTCATGTTCCGAACCATATCCTCTGTGATATAATACCATGGTCTGAGATCTTCCAGTTCGATAGCACCGATCAGTACATCAGCTGACTTAAGGGCTTTCTTGAGAACCTGGGGATGAAAAACTGAAGTTTGAAGACGCTGCCCAAGCACATTCTGAAAACTTCTCAGACGAGGAAGCGAATTGTCGAAAATTTTTACAGTAGATCCAAGTCCTATTGCAGCTCTCGCAGCGTATTCACCAGCAGTATTTGCACCTAAGATTACAACCTCCGTTGGAGTGACCCCGGTAATGCCACCCAGCATCACCCCTTTGCCACCATGCATATTACTGAGATATTCCGAAGCAATGAGAAGTGAAGTTATTCCTGCAATTTCGCTCATCGATTCCACAACAGGCAATTCACCATTACTGTCACGAATCTTTTCAAAAGCGATAGCCGTTACTTTTTTTCTTATTAGCTTGCCGAGAGTCTCTTCACTAAGTTTCAAAACATTAAGGTAGGATAAAATCACCTGATTCCCTTTTAGAAACTCAGTCTCTTTCTCCGAAAAAGGCGCGACTTTTATTACGACATCAGTACTAAACACCCGCGCAGGGGAATCACTTATTATAGCTCCATTCTCGCTGTAATCTTTATCAGTGTAATTTGCTCCCTGTCCGGCCCCTTTCTGAACAATAATCTCGTTGTCACTTTCAATAAGCAGACTCACAGCTTCAGGGGTCAGAGCAACTCTTTTTTCATCGTCTTTTTTATCGCAGGGAATACCTATTGAAATTCTGCGGTTCTTAACGGTAGTTTCAAGGTGTTCTTCTTTTGGCATGAAAACAGTATTCTCAAAACTGACCTTTCCACTCTTAGCTTTGCCGTTCATCATTGTGAGGAAGTTATTTCCTCAAAGGTAAAAAAAATGGCGCAGAGAGCAAAATCAGATAACTTTAAGATATTGAAAGTATTCTCTGTTCCTGATTATCAACTGAGATTCTCACAATTACTGTCGCAGGGGGTAATAATTCTTCTATTAGTTCGGGCCATTCCATAAAGCAGTAAGACTCGCCTGTAAGATACTCTTCAATACCAAAGTCATAAACCTCCTCCTGTTTTTTGATTCTGTAAAAATCGATATGATATATTGATTTCCCATCAGAAGTTTTATATTCATTTACAAGGGTGAAAGTAGGACTGCTTATAATATCTATCGCTCCAAGTGCTTCACAGATGGCTTTGATAATTGTTGTTTTGCCAGCGCCCATTGATCCGTAAAAGGCAAATATTTTATTATTTCCGGAATGTTTCAATAGTTCTCTTGCTGCTGCTGGTAAACGTCTCTTGTCTTTTATAAATATTTCCATATAATATTGAAGATCAAGTAGGGGGTGGCTAATTAAAAGGTATTCTCATTCCTTATGCAATTTGTTAAGCAGGTTCAAGTAATGCCACTGGTATCATTATCTCCTGCATTGAAATCCCTCCATGCTGAAAAGTATCTTTATAGTAACTGGCATAATGATTAAAATTGTTCTGATAGACAAGAAAGTCCTGGTTCATTGCGAATATATATCTTGAACTTAAATTAGTTTTTGGCAGCATTGCTTTTTCCGGGTTGGTCAGCTCAAAAACTTTTTTTGGATCGTAATCAAGGTTTCGGCCCATTTTATACCTGAGATTAGGGGATGTTTTCCTGTCTCCAATAATCTTAATGGGATTCTGCACCCTAATAGTGCCATGATCGGTGCTGAAAATCACTTTTACGGGATGTGAGGCAAGTGTTTTTAGTAATTCGAACAATGATGAGTGCATAAACCATGAACGGGTAAGGCTTCTGTAAGCCGGTTCATCGTTGGCAAGGTCGCGTATCATACTTATCTCTGTTCTTGCATGAGATAGCATATCAACAAAATTGAAAACAAGTATATTGATGTCATTTTCAAGCATCGACCTTACTCGTTCATTTACTTTTTTACCTTCAAGTGTGCTGCTTATTTTAGTGTATGACCATTTGTATTTAAGCCCTTTCCGTTTTAACTGTTCCCGGAATAACTCCTCTTCCGAGTTATTTTTACCAATCTCCTCGTCATCGTTAATCCATAAATCAGGCATAAGTTCTGCAATTGCAGAAGGCATCAAACCCGAAAAAATGGAATTCCGGCTGAATTGTGTTGAAGTAGGCAGAATGCTGTAATACAGATCCTCTTCTATTACCCTGTATAACCCTGATAATTCTGCCGAGATGGTTTTCCACTGGTCATATCTCATGTTATCAATCAGAATAAAAAACAGAGGTCTGTTTTGATTTATACAAGGGAGAATTTTTTGTGTGAAGAGAGCGGGGGAAAGCAATGGTTTATTCTTGTTTTCAGGTCGCAGCCAGTCGAGGTAGTTGGTGATAATGAACTTTGAAAATGCATTATTTGCTTCGTTCTGTTGCAACTTCAGGATCTCAGTCATCCCCGGGTCGGTTGATTTTTCAAGTTCAGATTCCCAGAAGACAATTTTCTTATACAGCTCTGTCCAGTCTGTAAAAGTTGAAGCTGAAGAAATCATACTGCTGATCTTGTTGAATTCCTGCCTGTAATCGGTTGTAGTCTTCTCTGTTATCAGGCGTCGTTGATCGAGAATCTTTTTTATTGCAAGAAGTACCTGCTTTGGCTTGACCGGTTTAATAAGATAATCTGCAATTTCTGATCCTATGGCCGTTTCCATCAAATCTTCTTCATCGCTTTTTGTGATCATTACAACAGGAATATCTGTCCTTACCTCCCGTATCAGCTTTAGCGTCTCGATCCCGCTTAGCCCGGGCATATTTTCATCAAGAAAAATCAGGTCATAGCGATTCTGCCTTACTAGATCAATAGTATCATTGCCATTTGAACATGTATCAATCTCATAGCCTTTCTCCTCGAGGAAAAAAATATGAGACTTCAGTGCTTCTACCTCATCATCTGTCCAGAGTATCTTAATTTTCCTCATTTTAAATATTTTTCCTTGAAAAAAAGCTGGTAACGTCCCGGATCCTTATCATTATTAAGAACTTTAAGATTCTTATCGTTTATTACAAATGTTATCATCCTCGCACCGGTTGGATTTCTTATAACTTTTTCAGCTTTGAAAACCTGATAATAATTCCATACCTGGGTAAAATCAGAAAACCCTGAAACAATTATCTGTATAAACTTATTGTCAACAAGTGAAGAAACCGTTTTATAATTTTTATTTGTATAATTATCAATATTATAACTGATTACATCAAACGATGCCTGGTTAAGATTAAAGGCTGGATCGGTGATTATCAATGCAAAAACATGATTTGCAGTTGTATCGGCAGTATAAATTTCAGCAGCAATTTTTTTATCTTCTTCCACTTTCAGTTCAGGCATTTTCTGATTGAGGTATGCAATTATTTCAGCAGCTTTCTTACTTTCGGCTGTTTCAGGCCATTCTTTAACAAGAATACTAAGTTCTTCCTTGAAAGTTCTTTCATCACTTGTTCTGCCAACTGAATAGGCCCTGAGAAGCAAAAACTTAGGTGCAAGCTGATTTTGTGGATATTTTTTCAAAGCGTCATTACTTATAGAAATTGCATCGCTGAATTTTTCACTGCTGTATGCATTATAAGCATCATTGTAAGTATTTTCAGCCATTTTCAGATCGGCCATTTTTTTCTCGTAATATGCCGGGTCTGATAGTATTCTTGCGAATTCACTCCCCGCATAGTTCTGAAGCAATCGTTGTCTGTAAGCTTCGGATTTTGCTTTATTCCCTTCTTTATTGACGTTATAAAGACTATATAAGGATTCAGGAACAAGCTCACTTGAAGGGAACCTGTTTATAAGTGATTCGAAAGTTTCTGTTGCTTTTACAAGGTCCGGTATTCGTTCGGCGTATGCTTTTCCTGCATTAAGCAATGCCGTGGCTATTTTTTCATTGGATATTTTGATCAAAGAGTCTTTTAATGGAAGGTTTTTCAGGTAGAATTGAGGCTTTTTAAAATCGGTTTCGGCTGCCAGCGTGTCGGTTACATGCTGGGCAGGCTCATTAGGATTATTGGCGGTCTGAGTATTATTTACTCTGGTTTTATTCGACCTTCTCCAGTTGTCTTCAAATTTCCTGTCACCCCAGCGTTTATGGAATTCTGTACGGCCAAAAGTTAAAGCAGTCTGATTATAAAAATACCATTTACCTTCCTGGTCTATATTTCCCTGAAAACGTCTCTCATTCTCATAGTACTGCCCAAGATTATATTTGTCGGAATTGGCAGGGTTTTTGCCTTCGCTTTTGTCTTTTACAGTTTGTGCTATTATAGATGCTATAAGGGCATTCCTCTCCGGTTCACTCATCCTCGCAACTTTTTGAAGACTGTCCTCACGCTCTATAATGTTCAATTGCGATACAAGGGCATCCAGATTTTGAGATTTGGTTTTTATTGCCAGATAATCGGGATATTTCTGATCAAGAAAAAAGATAGCACTATCATAGTAAACCCCTGCCTTCATATAATCGGGTTTCTTAAAGTAATATCCTGCAAGAGCAAGGTAAGACCTGCCTTTCTGATTTTGATTCTGCGATTTTGCAACTGCAGATTTCCTGAAGTACCCAAGTGCATCCTGCTCTTTTCCCTCTTTCATTGATACATTACCAAGTGCATAATAAATCTGGTCCTGGTAGTCTTTATTCTTAGAATCGTTCAGCATCTTTTCAAGTTCCTTGCTAATCTCCTTCGGATTACCGGAGTTAACATCAAAAACACCGGCAATGTTTATTCTGGCATTAAATTCAACATCATAAGGAGGGTTCATATTAACAACATCCCGATAAAGCGACATGGCTTTTGCTCCATCACCTGTCTTTTCATATAATTGTGCCAGAAGATATGTCAGTCTGTATCGGGCCCGCTTACCTGAGGCATTTGCTATTGATTTCTCAAGAGGATCTATTGCTTCCGAAAATCTTTTTTGTTTGATGAACAGATCTGCGATGGTTGTATAGCACATTGATTTTAATGACTTTGGAAAGTCAGATGTAATATCGAGACTTGTGATTAATCTGTTTGATTCGATATAATTACCGGTTTCATTATATATTCTGGCAAGCCAGATAACAGCCTCTGTTTTGATAGACGGATCATTTGCATTTGTTAAAGAGTATTTTAATAATGAAGTAGCTTCATTGTACTCATGTTTATAAAACCTTGCTTTCCCGATAAGAAGATAGCTGTCATCGACCCACTTGTTAAATTCTTTCTGTTCGACGAACTTTTTATCCTCTTCGGAGAGTTCGGTGCTTTTTTTGAATTGGGGTTTTGCAGTTATTGATTTCAGAGATATAAGTTTTGAGGCTTTCTGTATTGCCCTTTCCATATCGGAAGAACAAAGTGAGACTGTGGAGGGATCACTGTACTCAAAAACTCTGAGTAATTCTGCATAATCGTCCTGATAACTTCTTGATATTTTCGCCAGACCGGCTTTAAAGCTCTCATTTCCATTAAAATAGATGTTATATCTGGCCGTCATGCTTTGATAAAATCTGCTGGAGCCCGTGTTTTTTTCAACCGAACAGTATGTCAGTACCAGGGATAATACCAATAGTACCAGATATTTGTATGATGTTTTGCTAGAAGCCAATAATAGACTTTTAATACTATAACTAACTAAAATTGAGTATAGTATTTCAAAGGTAAATAAAATTGAGATGATGTGGATTCTCAGGCGGAAATAACTCTCTTTATTTCGGGTACTTCCTTCATTATTGCCTGTTCAACACCAGCCTTTAATGTTTGCATACTATAAGGGCAACCATGACAAGCTCCGGTAAGTTTAACCTTTACTGTCATATCATCAGAGACATCTATGAATTCTATATCTCCGCCGTCAGACTGAAGATAAGGTCTTACTCTTTCCAGGGCTTTTAAAACGCGATCTTTAATGTTATTAGTTTCTGTCATATCAGTTTGTAATTTATTTAGTAATCTGAAGTTTTACAGTCGGTACATGTTCTTTATTTCTTTGCCCGACTCGTTTAACCAGCTCTTCGGCAAGTGCCATAAAAGCATTCCCTGTTATCGAATCACCTAATGCCACTGGCTGTCCGGAATCACTGCCTTCACAGATGCTTTGAACAAGCGGAATCTGCCCAAGCAGAGGAACGTTCATCTTTTCAGCAAGTTTCTTACAGCCTTCTTTTCCGAAAATGTAGTATTTGTTCTCAGGAAGTTCTGCAGGTGTAAACCACGACATGTTTTCGACTAACCCGAGTACCGGGACATCAATTTTATCGCTTCTGAACATGGCAATTCCCTTAACTGCATCTGCAAGAGCAACCTCCTGAGGTGTACTCACCACTATGGCACCTGTAACAGGCACCTCCTGAACAAGAGTCAGATGTATATCACTTGTACCCGGTGGTAAATCAACAAGCAGGTAATCGAGTTGCCCCCATTTACCCTGCGTTATAAGCTGTTTGAGAAAGTTGGAAGCCATAGGCCCTCTCCAAATAACCGCGTCTGCAGGATCCACAAAAAAACCGGTTGAAAGAACTTTAACTCCGAATTTTATTAAGGGGTTAATGTGATCTCCATATTCGTCTCTTATTACTTCGGGTCTGAATCTTTCCTCATTAAACATTTTAGGAACCGATGGTCCGAAGATATCGGCGTCAAGGAGTCCAACAGCATAACCCATCCGGGCAAGGGCGATAGCAAGGTTTACAGAGATAGTTGTCTTTCCTACTCCCCCTTTCCCTGATGCAACTGCAATAATATTTGAAACTCCGGGCAATACATCCGGCAGTTTTTCCTGATGTTTTCCGACTATAACCTTTGGCTGAACTTTTATTTCGTTAATTACCGCATTGGGTCCAAGTACATCTTTTATTGTTCTGACAATTGTGCTTTTGATTGATGAGATGAAAGGATCATTTGACTTTTCCGGGGTTAGAATGAGAGAAATACCGCTATCGTCCGATTCAATTCCGGAGATCATGCCCAGGGCCACTATATCCTTCTTTTTTTCCGGGTGAATGACTCGTGAGAGGGCTTTTAATATCTGATCTTTTGAAAACATTTTGGAATCCTTATTTTTATTTGATTTAAATATAAACAAGATGCAAGTTTACCGGTTTTTTATCGAATTACAAAATGAATATGCTAAAAGTTTGATACAGTGGAGAATTTGCCCCCCATCCCCCCTGAAGGGGGGCTAATTCGGTTATTTTCAGGAAGATTCAGTTCTTTTTGTGAACCCTGTTTTTAAATACATCTGTTAACATAAAAAGTGATATTTACTTAACTTTCACAGTATTAACCCCCATTTAGGGGGTTGGGGGGCATAGCCGTCAACCTAAGCTTTGGGGATTAATGAGATACTGCATAAAAAGTTCCCCCCCGCCAAAAGCGGGGCAGGCTCTCCTTTTGAAGCTAATCTTTATACACATCTCCTTTATTCGATTAATAGAACCTGGGAATCTGTTTTGTTTTTGACATTTTAAGCCACGAAGTGGCTATATATGAATAACCCCCGGCGCCAGCCGGGGGTAAGCTAATACTCTGATC
>Ga0224522_1000625_pt1 | contig 11096 bp, 6 predicted proteins | sample CFST25metaG_FD_182733 | JGI IMG/M metagenome (GOLD analysis project Ga0224522, IMG submission 182733) | Peat soil microbial communities from Stordalen Mire, Sweden - C.F.S.T25 | ecosystem: Environmental > Terrestrial > Soil > Wetlands > Peat | place: Sweden: Norrbotten County, Stordalen Mire...
GCGTCAAGAGGCTTTCGACAACTATGAAACCACTGATGATCATGGCCTTCATATCATTGGTACTGCCAAAGATCAGGAAGGGAATCCTTTCTACATTGTTAAAAACTCATGGAATGCAAACAGCAACAAATTTGGTGGTTATTTCTATGCTTCTGTTCCTTTTGTCAAGTACAAAACTACTGATATCATGGTAAACAAAAAAGCGATTCCTGCTAAGATTGCCAAGAAACTAGGTTTATAATATTATTTTTCAACACGCATAATGCTCTCGTTTAAAGCGGGAGCATTATTTTTTTATCTTTATCAGATCAAAAACATAGCACTAACGCAAACTAAGAGGTATGAAAAAAAGATTATTACTCACTATTGCAGCTGTTTTAATGGTTGCATTGTTTACAAATAATAAAGTTATGGCTCAAAAAAGATCACTGAACCGCGATGAGATTCCGGCACAATACAAATGGAATTTCAATGATATTTTTAAAAATTGGGATGAATGGACTGTAGCCTTAAAACAGGTTAGCGATAAGATGGATGAGATTGCTGCACTAAAAGGAACACTGAAACAGGGTCCTCAGCAATTACTAAAAGCCATGAAGCTACAAGATGAGATGGGTATCCTGTCGTACAAAGTATATCAGTATCCTGCTTTGATGAAAAATGTTGACAATCGGAATACAGAATATGGAGCCAAGTTACAACAGGTACAGATTCTATTTTCAAAGTTTGGAACAGCAACAGCCTGGATAAATCCTGAGATGCTGACCATTCCTGAAGCGACTATGCGTCAATGGATAGATCAGACACCAGAGTTGAAGATTTATAACTTTAGCCTCATGGATCTCTATCGTCAACAGAAACATGTACTTGACGAACCCAAAGAGCAGCTTCTCTCCTATTTCTCTCAACTGGACGAAACGCCATCCGACATTTACACCATGATTACTACGGCTGATATTAAATATCCCACCATCAAATTATCTGATGGAAAGGATGTTGTATTATCCCCAGGTGCATATAGTCAGATTCTGGCAACAAACAGGAACCAGGCAGATCGTCGCACAGCTTTCCTTGCACATTATGGAATGTATGATGCACAAAAAAACACGATAGCTTCTGTATATAATGCAATTTGTCAGGCCGACTGGGCTCAGGCACAAGCCAGACACTATACCTCATGTCTACAAGCGAAACTGGATGGAAATAATATTCCGGAAGATGTTTATAAGAATCTGGTTAATTCGGTTAGAGAGAATTCTGCTCCGCTACAACGCTTTATGAAACTTAGAGCAAAGACACTGGGACTGGAAAAATACTATGGTTATGATAGTCAGATACCGTTGGTTAATTTTGACAAACAGTATCCCTATGAGGATGCCAAGAAAATGGTTTTGGAATCAGTAACTCCTTTAGGAAAAGATTATGAATCTAAAATGGCAAAGGCTGTCACAGCCGGATGGCTTGATGTATATGAAAACACTGGCAAAACGACTGGTGCTTTCTCCAGCAATGTTTATGGTGTTCATCCTTATATGTTGTTAAATTATAATGAGACATTGGATCATGTATTTACTTTAGCACATGAACTGGGTCACACTTTACATTCCGTCCTCTCAAGCGAAACACAGCCTTTTGTAACACATAACTACACCATCTTTGTTGCAGAGGTAGCCTCTACCTTTAATGAAAGACTGATGCTCGATTATATGTTGGCTAAAACAACGGATCCAAAAGAGCGGATTGCATTGTTAACACATGCCATTGATAATATCGTTGGGACATTCTATACACAATCACTCTTTGCTGATTTCGAACTACGTGCACATGCCCTGGTTGAGAAAGGAGAACCTATTACGATTGATGTATTGAATGGTATTATTGCGGACCTATACAAAGCCTATTATGGAGATGCACATGCTCCCGAACCACTGTACAATTTAATTTGGGCTCGTATTCCTCATTTCTATCACACCCCTTACTATGTGTTCCAATATGCAACTTGCTTTGCCTCTTCTGCTCAGATCTATAAGAGCGTTACAACGGGCAGCAAAGAAGATAAACAAAAAGCAACCGATAAATATTTAACCTTATTGAAATCGGGTGGTAATGATTATCCTATGGAGCAGTTAAAGAAAGCCGGTGTTGATTTATCGAAACCAGAAACCATCAAAGCAGTGATTACACAACTTGACGAAATGGTTACATTGCTTGAAAAAGAATTGGCTAAAACAAAATAAGTCAAAGCTGAAATAATAAAAGGTGATAGAACTTTGTATAAACGTTCTATCACCTTTTCTATTTCTTATATGCCCAGTAGTCTGTTCTTTCTTCCATTAGCACATTAACACATTACTGAATTAGCACATTTTCTTTATTTATCCCGGATAGCTTCCCGAGATATAATCAGATAAAGTCTTAATGGTATGATCTTTCATATCAAGTAAATTCTTTAGGATATCACCGATAGAAATCATTCCTGATAGTTCCCCATGTTTAAAGATAGGAAGGTGACGAATTCTGTTTTCAGTCATCGTATTCATCAAGTCCTGAAGATCGTCTTCCTCATCGGCAACAAAGATATCAGGTCTTGCAGTCATAATATCTTTAACCAATAATGTATGCTGATCCAGATTAAACAATACACATTTTTTAATCACATCGCGTTCAGAAAGAACTCCAACCAATGCCCCCTCATCATCTCGTACAATAACCAGCCCGATATTGAGTTCTACAATCTCGGAAACAGCTTCTGCAACAGTTGTATGCTCATTAATGCTAAAAATCTTTCGTCCTTTAGCATCCAATATATTTTTGGCCTTCATAAGCGTATGATTTTTTGAGTTTACCCAACAAATATAAACGGCAGAAAGGTAAAAATGTTTACGACGACAATTACAGATGAAAGAAGGCCCGAATTAAATAATCTAACTTCCTCACAGAACAAGTTAGGTTCGCCAGAATATTTTCTTCTTCGTAAAAAATGAAGCAAAAAACATTACGAGCATTGTGAATATAACACCTTTAAGAAATCCTAACCATGGATTTACATTCATCAGATTCAGAACATGATCGAGCCGGGTTAATCCTAAGATGGGCCACAACACCAATGAGCCTGAAACATATGCAATCATAGGATTCTGACCTGGTAAAATCAAAAAGGATAATCCCTTTTGATACTTCCAATAATCACAAAAGATAGAGAATATGATTAATGATAAAAATGCAAGTCCCGATGTCACAAAGTAATAACTAAATGTAGCGAAGTCCTTTTTGATACCCCCTTCGAAAGCTTCAAAAAAGAGACCCAATACCAATAAATACATTCCTGCTATAAATAGTTTCCTCCACAAAGGAGCATAATTTGATTGCTCTTTCTTTATCAAAACATAAGCTATTGACAATAAGGAAATGGAGGTTACTAAATTCAACACCAAATACCTTGCATATAGAAAAACGACATTCAGAACAATCAATACTAATAGATCAGTTAATAATAGTGCGGAATTAGTTTTACCCGACAAATTATTTGTTTGATTATTCTTATTCGCCCGAATCCATTCCATCATATATTCGCCCGCAATGGTTCCGGGAATAATGATAAAGAGATATTTCAGAAAATCAAATCGATAAAGCCATGGGAATGGTGTTAGATTAAACAGCCACTTAGTCCAACTCCCCTCTATTCCTGAAGATAAAAATATGGCCATAATAAAAGGGAGAATTGCAATCCTATATATTGGCTTCCCTCTTGTAAATAGCCAGATAATGGATCCGAAGACTGATACATTTGCCAGAATCAAGATTATTACATCACATGAATCCAGACTGAACTGTCGGTTTTTTGCATAGGTTATGGTGAGCATCAAGATAATGCTAACAATAAAACCTCCTATCTTAATAAGCCATTGCCATGTGTCACTTAACTTCCAGGGTAATTTCATAAACATGACAAACATCAAGACGAAAGCACTCAGCGATATCAACCAGGCTCTGTTATCAGGAGGACTGCTGATATTGTAACTAAACATGTGTTCAATAAAGATTGCAAAAAATGCCAGTTGCAAACCTCTTATTAGAACATCGACAACCAATCTGGTTTTCGAAACTCCACTTTCGATCTTCTTTGTCATTGCAAAAGGGAAAGCAGCCCCCATGGCAAATAAGAAGAATGGGAATACCAAATCTACCCATGTTATTCCTGGGATAGAGGGAATAAATTGATGCAATGGTGGTGGAACCTGTGCATGGTACATCCATCCCGGGAGAATTCCAAAGGCAATACTGCCTGATAGAATCATGGTAAAAATTGCATATCCACGTAGCGCATCCAATGCAACGGCTCTTTGATTAGTTGGATTCATATCATTAACAATTGTTATCACATAGTTTATAAAGCTTAACTATTTCATTTTTGCATAACCTTTAAAGAAGACAGGAAACTTCTTTAATCCTTCATAAAAGAAAAACACTTCTCCTTTGACACCCAGTTTGCGATTCTGCTCTATCATCTGGCTCAGAAAAGTAACGGATGGATTGTAATCATCAACCTGAAGTAATATCCCCGGAAAGACTTTATCTCTTTTTGCCAATGGTATTTGTTCCATAGTTTCGTTCATCAAAACCTTATATTTATCAAAGTCGTATCGATAAGATTGTGGACAAATAAAATCTACCCAATCATTTTTAACCCATGTTGGCCAATCCTGAAGATACTCCTGTTTGCTCCATGGGAAAATACTTGGAGCCATACTGATGACTACTGAAGATTTAATCGTAGAAACCTCATGATGAATACGTTCCATGAATTTATTTAAACGGTTTGCCCTCCATGTTAACCATTCTGCATCTTTATTATCTAAAGGAGGTAAGCTGTCGTGATGTTCTATTTTGTATTGTGAAACAGTATATTTATCATAACCGGCTTCAGATGGCAATGCAGGTAATCGGTCGTCGCCCTGAATACCATCTATATTATACTTTTTGACGACCTCTGCAATGATAGACATCATGAAATCCTGTACGCGCGGATCAAAGGCATTTATCCATTCAAAATCATTTTTAGAAACCAATTTACCCTCTTTATTTATAGCTGCCCAATCAGGGTGCTTCTGTATAATAATCCCGCCATTTTCTTTATAGGAACATGAAAAACCAAATTCAAACCAGGCATATACCTTTATATCTTTCGCATGAGCCTCTTCTATCACCTCCTTCAATGGATCACGCCCTTGATACTTTTCCATGATAGGTATCCCGAACTCTTTATTCATTACATTGCTAGGATAGAGCGTCCTCGACCTGTTCCAGGTTACAACAAAAATTGTATTAATGCCTGATTGTTTACAAACTTCAACAGCATCTTTAATGTTTTTTCTAGAGTTGAGAACCTCACTGGCAACATTTGTTAACCAGACCCCTTTTATATTATTTGGAATAGTTTTCTGGGCATTTACAGATAAACAACAGCATAATGCAATGATGAATAATTTATATTTTTTCATGATTCTTGATAAGTTATTTTGATGTTTAAAAAGGGAATATTGCTTTTCCAGGGTACAATGCTTTATAGACTAATCTATTATTTTCAATGCCCTCATAAAAGAAGAGAGACTCTCCCATTATTCCTTTCGACCTATTGTATTTTAAACATGCGTAAAGATACTCATTGGAGGGCATGTAATTCCCTGATCTAGCTAAAACACCCGGAAAATATTTACTTTTATATGAAATATTCTTGCTTAATACTTGTGATATATCTGTGTCTATCAATGTTGTATAAGAAGAAACACCCTGACTTTCATTTCGATAAAGTTGAGGTGAAATCAAATCAACATATCCAAGTTCGAGCCACTTATCCCAAGCCTGTAAATAATTTTGATATCCCCACCCATAAGGTGTAGGTGCAAAGGCAACAATACAATTTTGACGAATATTTTTTATTGTATGATATAGTTTACCAGCAAACGCTGTGAGCTTATCAGCTCTCCATTGCATCCAGTCGGCATCTGTATCAGACGAAGGGGTTCCTCTACCTGTTTCAGATTTATAAAGATTCAATGTGTAAGGCTCATACCCTCCATTGATAGGCATCGCCGGTAACCGATCATCGCCCTGAACGCCATCAACTGCATATTTTTGAACCACTTCAGAAAATAAATCAAGCATAAACTTTTGAACTTCAGGATGAATTCCATTAAGCCAATAAAAACTATTTTTGGCTGTTATATTACCCGCATTATCTTTACTAGCCCAATCAGGATGAAGGGCAATTATTGGTGATGGTTGTCCTGCATAATGAGAAGCAAATCCATATTCGAACCATGCAATTACTTTGATACCTTTTGCATGCGCTTTATCAATAAAAGTTTGCAAAGGATCCCAACCGGGATATATCTGAACATCTGATTCTGAAGATGCATTCAATACATTCTTTAAAACAGTACTTGGAAATAAAGTCTGACTTTTATTGTAAACCACAACATAGGCAGTATTAAAACCTAAGTCGTCGAGCTTATCAACACAATCACTTATATTCTGAACACTTGAGAGTGCTGAGCTGGCGACATTGGTTATCCAGACACCTCTTATTGCAACATCTGCTTTTGTAGGGATATTAAATATGATTGTATATTTTTTCTCAGTTTTACCTGACTTTGCAGTCAGGGTCTTAATCTGATTATAATTTACATATGCCCCATTTGCAATAGAAACGTCTAGACCAGGAGCAGAAACCATTGTTCTGATATTGCTCAAATCACTACCATAAGGTAGATTAAAAATAATGGAATCATTTCTAATGGTCCCGAACTGAAACATATCAGGCAATGTTATGGCAGAAATAGAAATATCTGAGTTATTATTTGGTGTTGGTGAAATTGCATTTTCTTTTTTTGAACAGCCCAACAAAAATACCAGACAACTAAGAATTAATAATAATCCTGTTTTCATGAAGTAATTGTATAGTCATTATTTTACTTGATTTTTCAATGATCCGCCGCTTATAAATTTCAAACAACTCTTTGAAAGGCACAACAAATTATGATAACGAGTTGTCCCCATTACAAGATGAAGAAAAAAATAAAGAGAAATAAGGAGCGTGAATATCAATAATGATAACTTCACGCTCCTTGAATAAACAGAATTGGTTAATATCCAGTATTCTGTGTTAGATTATGATTCTTATCTATTTCACCTTGAGGAATAGGATAAGCAAGATGTTTGGGAAGAATAAAGAAACGTTGTTCTCTATAAAGTCGCTTTGTAGCACCATTCGTCCAATCTACCGGCACGCCCAATGTAGCATCAAACAAAGGAGCTGGAGCAGGGTTCGTAAATTGAAGGCCCTTATTTGCGACTAAAACCATGGAAGAGGTACTCTCACCATAAAGGATACCATTCATCACTTTATTAGCATAAGCTCCATCATCCCATCTTCGCATATCCGCAAGATGTAACCCTTCATTTGCAAGTTCAACCATTTTTTCTCTTCGAACAACACGTCTGAGTTCTGCTACATCATTTGAAGTAATTGCAGGCATACCAGCTCTGGCTCTCACTTTATTGATTGAAACAGCAGCTTTAGACAAGTTACCCAATTCTACATAAGCTTCAGCATTCAACAATAAAATTTCAGCATATCGCATAAAAACCCAACCTACTTTATCACCACTACCGGCCATAGCACCATTTAAATCTCTATCCTGAGAATATTTTCTCCAAAGATTTCCATTCATCATCTGACGGGCACCATAAACGCCATATGAACTTGAATCTTGATTTAAGGTAGTTGATAAAGTAATCTTTTTAGTGGTAATATCATACTTATAAGTATAATAACCCAAATGATAAACAAGATTAATATTAGCAAGGCTGGTATCACCAGGAATGATAACAGTCTGTTTCATTCGTGAATCTCTGTTTTGATTTGGTTGAGCAGGATTATACAGCGGTGATTTATCAATAGTCAAACCATCTTTACACTCAAAAAGGTCGACTAAAAATTGAGAAGGAGCTTGACTGGTTTGGCCATCCTGAGCTCTTGATCCCTGAACAAGATAGAGATAACTATACGAACCCGGATCAGAATCGCCATAAGGGTATACCCACATGATTTCATTTCCCACATTAGCGATCTGACCAGCTTTTCTGAACAGGTTTTTATATTGTGGGTTCAGTGAATAAGGTCCCTGGGTAATAATGCTGTCTGTCACATTTGCTACAACCTGATAGTTTTTAGAAAGCATCGCCAAACGTGCAGATAATCCCATGGCAACACCTCTACTTACTCTTCCGGTTTGTGTTGGCAACCAATCAAGCTTCTTAGCGGCATCAGATAAATCAGAGATTAAGAAGTTAATTATCGTTGCTTTAGAAGTTCGTTTTATTGAATTGATTTGATCGCCGGCTAAAGGTTCAGTGTAAAAAGGCACATCTCCATAAAAGGTTATCAAATGCCAATAAGCAAAGGCACGAACAACTTTAGCTTCGGCAACCATTCTATCGTAATCTTTAACAGCTAATTTTGATTTAGCCTTTTGAACACCATAGATAAAAGAATTCGCTCTCGAAACAGCAACATAGAAGCCACTCCAGATTGCAGCAACAGCTCCATTATTAGAAAGGTATGATCCAGTTGCTAAATCGCCCCAAGCATAACCAGGTTTACGTTCCATTCCAATTTCGGTAAAGAGATCGAATTTAGAATAAATAGGTGTTTTATTAGTTGGTGCCATTTCAGCACTAATCGCATTATAGACACCGGTCAGTCCTTGGTTTGCTTCAGTTGCATTTGAATAAAAGTTATCAAGAGAAGGAGAATCTAAAGGATTCTTATCAAGATACTTATTGCAGCTGTTTAATAACAAGATACCGCTTATAATAAACAGTGTCTTCAAAATATATTTTATGTGTTTCATAATATTAGTAGTGTTAATGGATGGATATAATTAAAATGTCACATTTAAACCTACTGTGTAAGTTTTCATAATAGGATAGAAATATCCGGTGTTATTGCTTATTTCAGGATCGAAACCCTTTTCATAATGCGAGAAGGTGAATGGATTTGTCATACTGAAATATATTCTAAACTTTGAAATAGTTAACTTATTCAGCAAACTTTCAGGAAGATTATACCCAATTGTTATATCCTTCACACGCATAAATGCACCATCTCGAAGCCAGAAAGTTGAATTTTCCCAGTTTCCATTTCCACCATTATAAAGACGAGGATATGCTGCATTTGTATTTGTTGGAGTCCATCTATCCAATGCAGAGGTCAATCCTGATGCTACATAATTACCACCGTTAAATGGATATACTACTCCCGAAATATAGTTATCGCGTTTACCAACACCATAGAGATAAATATTGATATCAAAATTCTTCCAACTGGCATTTAAGTTCAAACTATATTCATATCGTGGAAAGTTATTTCCCATTAAAACTCTGTCTTTGGCATTGATGGTGTCGTTTCCATCCTGATCTTTGTATTTAATATCACCCAACGAAGAAGTTGGTTTAAAATAAGGATGAACTTTATTATTTCCGTCCAGATCCGACTGCTGGTAAAGTCCTGAAGCCTGATACAAGTAATATGAATTGATAGAATATCCGGCACGCGACATGAAAATACCATTTACAATATCCTGACCCTTTGTATCATTCACCTTATTTTTAACATCTGAAAGATTAGCTGTTGCACTATATTTAAAATCGCCAATACTGTTTTTATAGGTAACGGATAGTTCCCAACCCTTATTTGTCATTGAACCGGCATTAATAAAAGGTGCAGCAGTACCGACATAAGCAGGAACAGGAACCTGCATCAGCATATCTGATATTTTCTTCTGATAATAATCAAACACAACAGAAAGTTTGTTTTTCAATAAAGAGACATCAAGACCGGCATCCACCTGTGTAGATTTTTCCCAGGAGATACCTGTATTGGCTCCTTGTGTCAATGAGTATCCCATATTTTTGGTATTCCCAAAATAATAATCGGTATGCGGAGTTAAGGATGCTGAGAATGGATAATTTGTTCCCCCTCCCAGATCTTGATTACCTAATACCCCATAAGAACCTCTGATCTTGGCAAAAGTAAAGATATCTTTCAATGGTTCAAAAAATTTCTCTCTACTCAAAATCCAACCCGCTGAAGCTGAAGGGAAGAAACCCCATTGTTTGTTCTCGCGTTGACTAAAACGTGAAGAACCATCATAACGACCATTTAATTCTATCAGATATTTGTTGTCAAAATCATAATTTACACGACCAAAGAAACCGGCCATAGCATACTCATATGCACCTCCACCTACAACAGGTGTTCCGGTGGCGTCGTTCAGATATGGCATAGTAATATATTGTAAGCTATCTCTGTAAACCGACATATTTTCATTTCGGTAATTCTGACCCTGAAAACCTACCTGAGCCTTTACATGATGTTTATCCAGAAAATCAAATGCATAGTTTGCCTGAGCATAGTAGTAATTCCAAGTGTTTCTATTATTGATATAACGAATGTCCTGACGAGCCCCAGATTGTGTTGGAGTAGAAGCCAGGTCATAACTATTCTGCAACGGATTTGGGATATAGACACTATAAGGAAGATTCTGAATCACTTCCTGAGTGTAACTACTCTTGTATGAATAAGAAGCTTCAACATTGAAGTTTTTAAACAACTCGGCAGTTAAACCTAACTTGGTCTGTAAGGTAGGCGTTTGGGTTAAGTCTGTACCTGAGTGTTCTGCCATTCCAATTGGGTTGTATTGGTTAGATTGCGCAGCAGAGCCATACATTCCATCACCAAATTTACCAGGCCACATTGGCGACATTACAAGTGTCCTTTGGATAATATCAGCTGCAGCTAATCCTGCAGGTTGTAATACTGAAGCATTTGTATAGTTAATATCACCATAAAAGTTGACGTTTTTTCTGACAGCCACATCGCCCCTCAAACGCAAGTCATATTTCTTGAAGTTGTTATTTTGAATAAGTCCCTCCTGTTTCAAATAGGTAGCAGCACCAAGGAACTTAGCAGCATCGGTACCTCCTGAAATGATTATATTATGATTTTGTAAGATAGCAGAGTTTGTAAACAC
>Ga0224522_1000626_pt1 | contig 11090 bp, 12 predicted proteins | sample CFST25metaG_FD_182733 | JGI IMG/M metagenome (GOLD analysis project Ga0224522, IMG submission 182733) | Peat soil microbial communities from Stordalen Mire, Sweden - C.F.S.T25 | ecosystem: Environmental > Terrestrial > Soil > Wetlands > Peat | place: Sweden: Norrbotten County, Stordalen Mire...
TAGATTCTGTTTCTTTTAAACCATCTTTAACTTCAGCTAAATCTGACACTCTAATGGGATTTCCCGTTGGAGTTTTAAATACGACAAGATTTTTTATATCATCGAGCGAAGTGAATTTACCTGCTAATTTTACGGTTAATTGTTCTTCACTACTTTTTATTTTACCTGTTGGAAATTCAAGATTGGCAGAATTTATAGCTTTTGTAATTTGTAGAATAGATAAGTTATAATATTTTAATTTGTCTTTATTTACATTAATTCTGATTTCTCTTTCTTCCCCACCTAACATCGTAACTTCAGCAACACCTTTTACCTGCTGAATTATTGGTAAATATACATCCTTTACTTTTTGATATAATTCGACTTTTGGCATAGTTGAATTCACAACTAATGTCATTATTGGTGAATCATTTGGAGAAACTTTTGCTAGTGTCGGGTTTTTTGCATCAGTTGGCAAATCTTTTTTAATCTTGTCGATTTTCCTTTGTGCTTCCTGAAGCATAAAATCAATATCCGTACCATTTTTAAAATTTACAACCACTATTGACACATTGTCAATGGATTTAGATGATATATTATCGATATTGTTTAAGGTTGCAAGTCCATCCTCAATTTTTTTTGTAACCTGATTTTCTATTTCACCTGGTGCTGCACCGGGATATTCAGTAGCGACAGTAATAACCGGATTTGACATACTTGGTATTAACTCATACCCTAAATAATGGAAACATAACAATCCAAACAAAGTGAACAAGCTAAAAATAACAATGATAACTGATGGACGTTTTATTGATATTTGTGTTAAATTCATAATTATAAAATGTTTACTGTTTAATTTTATTGTTCACCGAAGCACCGTCAAAGAGGTTTAATTGACCTCCAATAACAATTTCATCTCCATCTGCAAGACCGCTTAATACTTCGAGATAATCATTTGTAACTGTTCCAACTGTTATATTTTTTAAATATGCTTTTCCGTTTTCAACCACATATAATTGTGGTTCTTTTATAGTTCCAACGAGTACTGCAACAGGTACAGACAAACTTGTTTTACTTAAAGTATTTCCTATTTTTACCGTACCAAACATACCGGGTTTCAATGGATTCGTTTTAACATTTTGAACTGTTACCTGCACAGGAAAATTATGTGAATCATCGCCCTTTGCTCCAACCATAGTAATTCTTCCCTCATATTTTATACCGGGATATACATCCGAGAGTATATCCGCTTGCATACCTTCACTAAATCTTGTAATTTCGTTTTCTGAAATGTTTAAATTTAATTTTAAAACGGAAATATCAGTAAGTTGTAATAGCAAAACTCCGGGTGCAAGAAAAGACCCTAGATCAAATAATCTTGTCGTGACTACACCACTAAAAGGAGAAACAATGGTCATCCTTGATATCTGCTCTTTTAAAGTTTTTATTTGAATCTCTGCCGATTTTTTTGCAATATTGGTCTTTTCAAGTTGTATAGCAGGTATAGCATCTCCTTTAGAAAGATTCTCATATCTTTTCATATCCAACATAATTCCTTCAAGTTGAACTTCTGCCGACTCCAATTGTAATTTCAACATAGTGTCATCTACACGCGCTATTATATGCCCTTTATTAATATAATCCCCCTCGCTAACGCCAACATAAATAACCTTTCCCTGCGTTTCGGAAGCAATTTTATTTTCACGGTTTGCTGTAATCGTTCCGACATATTTTTTCTCCTCGAATAAATTCTGATAAGATGCTTTTGTTGTAGATACAAGAATTTTAGCGTTTTCATCCCGTACATATGGTTTATTATCAACCTCACTTTTATTGGCAAATAGCTTCCAAATAGTTAGTCCTAATACAGCAGCTATAATTATTATCCAGATTGTTTTTTTCATTTAATAAAAAATATTGTTTAAAATTTAGTTTAATCGTTTAGTAATTTGCCCGCGGCTTTTTTCCACGATAGTTGTGCATTAAGTAATTTTATAGTCGATACGATATAATTATTTTGTGCCTCTCTTAAAGAGTTATCGGATTGAATTACATCAGTAATATTCACAAGACCTTCCTTAAACTGAAGTTGGGTTTGTTCGTAAATCTTTTCAGCAAGTGTTAACTGCTCTTTTCTGCTGAGAATTGTAGATTCCTGTAATATGATTTGGTTCTTTGCATTGTTCAATTCCATATTAATATTCTCGTTCAGTTGATTCAGTTGTAAATCTAATTTTTGAAATTCAATATCCTTTTGTTCAATTTTTGATTTTCTTCTCAAACCGTCAAATAAATTCCAGTTTAATTGTAACCCAAACCAACTTGCAGGAAAACCTTTAAATAAGTCAGCTCCGCCTCCTTTGGCAAAATACGTATAGTTAAAAGCTCCATACACCGTAAAAGTCGGTAAATACCCTGCAAAGATATTTTTTCTTTCAAGTTCATTTAATTCTTTTTGCTTTTCTAATAACTTCACTTCTACTCTTTCGGGTTTAATATTACTATAAGGTAAAATGCTTGCCTTTGTAGATATTTCATTATTAATCAATAAATTGTCTGATTGAGGGATACCTGAAAGTAATTTCAGCATATTAATAATTTCATCATAGGATTCTTTTAATGTTCTTTCCTGCGTCTCGAGCATTGTTTTATTTAGCTTCAATTTATCGACATCGGAATTTTTTATCATCTGGTTTTCATAAAGTAACTCACCTGTTGAAATCAGTTTCTCCATGTTGACAATATTACTTTTCACAAAATTCAGTTGTATATTTATAATTTGTGCGTTATAATATGTTGCGCTAACATTATAAGCTATATCTTCTTTTGTTTTTCGTACAATTAGTCCGCTTAAATCCTTTCCCGTATTTGCTAATTTTACTCCCGTAATATATTCCTGGCTGTATAACAGTTGACCCATCGATATCGTTGATCCCAAATTCCACGGCGTTCCGAGTTCAAAAGGCATATAAGCATTTGACGAACCTCCCATAGAAGAAGCGGGAACTAATTGAATGGGCATTTGAGAATAATATTTATAATCACCACTAACACTTAGTTGAGGGAGCATACTGGATTTCACTTCACTTATCCGCTTATCTGCAATGGAAATATCTAAAACCGAAGATTTAATATTTCGATTGTTTTGCAACGCAATGTTTATTAAATCTTTTAAAGGTACCTCCTGTGCATTTGTGCAAATCGGCACTAACAAAATAAATAGCAGAACCAAATATACTCTTTTTGTTACTTTACACATATTTTTTATTGTTATGTTTTATATATTTGTTTAATTATTGACCAAAAAAATATACTTGAATTTAACAAGCAAATGATATTTTCGATATTCCGGTACTTAATTATACAGATATATTATACGTTAGTTTTAAATATTTGTTTAATTTTAATGCAAAAAAAATTACTTTTTCTTAAGGAACAAGAAATTTGTAACCATTTCTATTGCATATTCCTTTTGTTTTTCTAAAAATACTTTATACGACTCTTCTGTAAATTTCCCCATTTCCTTCAAAATAGTTGACCCAATAATAGGAAAATGCATAAAGCCCATTACTATAGTTAGAGCTGATATCGGGTCAATTTTCCGTATGATTTTCTTCTTTACATTTTCTTTTATTTGTTCGTTCCATTTTTCTAAAAATTTGCTTTTTATTATGCCCATTTCTTCCAAATAATTCTTCGGTTTATTCTTAACTTCACTATAAAAGAATACAAACATATCCGGGTTTTTTAACTGCATTTCAAGTTCCCTCTCCAAAATCAAACGAATTTTTTTTGCGAGGTCTATTGGTTTATTCAGTATATTAATTGTAGCATCTAAAAATTCGTGAGAAGTCTCCATAAATATTATCTTAAAAAGTCTTTCCTTTTTCCGGAAATAGTAATTTGTAAGAGCTACATTAAGTCCTGCTTCTTTCGCAATATCTCTCGATGTAGTACCCTTGTAACCCTTTCGCATAAAGACTTTCCGTGCTGCTTCTTTAATTCTTTCTTCTGTATTTAATGCTTTTTCTTCCATTATTTTTTTTCTTTCTTTACAAATATAAAAAACATTTTTTAATTAAGCAAGTACCTTAAACAAATGTTTAAAATATTTATTATTCCAGTACTTTCTCGACTAATAAGATATTTATCATCACAGCATAAGTTCGGCACACTCCTGCTAATTGCATTTTTATTCAGGTTTTAAAGCATTTTTTGAACCTGCCTCACGGTTGCCTCACAGCAATATTTTGAATATTTTAAAGGGTATAATATCTTAAATAAATGGAAAGGATTTAATATGTTCATATCCAAAAATAAAAAAACCCGGGGAAGATATTACGTTTATTATATTGATGATAACGGAAAAAGAAAATCAATTACAACCGGTTCTTCATACAAAAATGATGCTCTATTATTCTTAATAGCATTTACAAACAAAATTAACGAAATAAATGCAATTACCCCCTCTTCAAAACCATTGAAAATGTTTTCAGAACTTGAGCGTAAAATCAATGAATATGTTTTAAATAATTACAGAAAAGGAACTGTGAAAATATATAAAAATGTACTTAGAAATTTTGTAAAAATATTCGGGGACAAACCTCTAAACCAAATCACTAATAAGGAAATTGAATATTATAAATCATGCAGACTTAAAGAAGTTACACCTACAACAGTTAATATTGATTTAAATACTCTTAAATCTATCTTTAACATCGGCATAAAGTTTGGATGGTGTGTGCATAATCCTGTCAAGGGTATTAAGAAAATAAAAATACCCCAGAAAGAAAGACTCAGCATGAACGATAATGAAATCGAAAAGCTGTTAAAAGAAGTTGGAAAAGATACTTCAATGAAAAATATCATACTGTTTGGTTTATATACAGGATGCCGCTTGAACGAAATACTAAACCTACAATGGAAGGATATAGACTTAAAAGAAAAGATAATTTACATAAGGAATAAAGAAGACTTCAAAACAAAGACAGGTAAAACAAGGCTAATACCATTCGGTGAAAAGCTTTATTCTGTAATAAATAAAATGATACAAATAGATAGAAATGTAATTAGGTTTTATAGCCCTGATGTATACTTGTTCTCAAAACCGGATAATGGAAAATATTCCGATAGCTACACCACACATAGATTTAAACATTACATAAGAAAGGCAGGCTTACCTGAGAAATACCATTTTCATGCCCTGAGGCACACGTTCATTACTAACTGCATTAAAAGCGGCATTAATGTTAATTACGTGCAAGCTCTGGCAGGCCACTCTGAGCTAAAGACCACGCTTGGCTATACGCATATCGGAATCGAAGACTTAAAAAAAGCAATCCTGGCTATTGATTAGACTGGGATTGTTTTTTCCTTTTAATAATCATTTTTTTGATTTTTTAAACTTTTAGACGGTATATATTATATAATAAAAGTGAATTTAATACCAAACTGGGGAAAAATATAATTATTGACAAATAAGTATAATATCACTATATTTTAATATGAATGACCTAAATAAAAAAGAGCTTGAGGCTCTTAAAATCATAAGAAATTCAATAGTCCATAACGGAAGTAAACCTACCTATAATAAGTTAATGGAATTATTGGATTATAAATCCCCCCGATCTGTAAACATTATTATTCGCTCCTTAACAGAAAAAGGTTATTTAAAGAATGATGAATTTGGTAAATTGAATGTTGAAAATTATCCTGAATTTATTGAAACTACCACCATTAATGTACCAGTATTAGGTCAAATTGCTTGCGGTCAGCCGATTTTAGCTGATGAAAAATACGGAGAAACTATCGCGATTTCTACAATGATTGCCAAGCCTCCACATACCTACTATGTCTTACGAACGAGAGGAGATTCAATGGACAAAAGAGGTATTAATGATGGTGATTTAGTTTTAATAAGGAAACAACCAACTGCTAATAACGGTCAAGTGGTTGTCGGATTAATCGATAATGATTGTACTTTAAAAGAGTTCTACAAAAATAACGATTATATTATTTTAAAACCAAATTCTTTTAATTCTGAATATAAACCAATGTTATTGACAAGTGATTTTACCATACTTGGCGTAATGGTAGATGTTTTGCCTCAGATGTAAAGAGAAAAAAATATTAAATGGAAGAATTCAAAATTCTATCAATAGATGGTGGTGGAATACGAGGAGTTTTACCGGCTTCTTACCTTGCTTACATTGAAGAAAAATTAAAAGATAACGATAAGATTCATGAGTACTTTGATATGATTGTTGGTACATCAACAGGAGCAATCATTGCGTTAGCACTTTCTTTAGGCATAAGCGCAAAGGATATTCTTAAACTCTATGAGGAAAAAGGCAGTTCCATATTCCCATTAAGACCGCGTAAATTTAATTTTGGATTTATTGTACCAAAATATTCTAATAAGAAATTAAAAGAAGAACTTAAGAACTTGTTCAAAGAAGAAACGATAATTAATGATTGTAAGACTAGGGTATGTATTCCCACGATAAATATTACTTGTGGAAAAACTGTTGTACGAAAAACAAGGCATTCTAAAGATCTTGAACATGATTATCTTTTGCCTGTTTGGCAGGTTGCTTCTGAATCAAGTGCTGCTCCTGGATTTTTCCCTGCTTTTGAAGATGATAACAAATGTCAATATATTGATGGAGGTTTATGGGCTAATAATCCGACGTTGATAGGTATTGCTGAAGCATTAAAACTTGGATACAGTTTAGAACAAATTAAAGTTTTGTCTTTAGGAACTGGCAAAAACTTAATACATAAAGACGGTTGGAAATATAAATTTTTAGGATTAATTGGATACGGAACGTCGTTAGTTGAAATTACTTTCCAGACCCAGTCTCAGGGTGTATATAATACTGCTAATTATTTATTAAATGATAGATTCGAAAGAATTGATGTAAATTTGCCTAAAACATATAACTTTATTTTCTTTCCAGAGTTTGGAATTGATAAGATAGGCAGTGTTAAAAGTTTGAAAAATTTTGGTTTCGATGAAGCAAAGGGGTCAATAATAAAAATTAAAACTAAATTTTTTAATAAAAAAGTAACGGCATTCAAACCGGTGCCATTATAAGAAAGGGTTAAGGTAAGAAATGGATTTAAAGAAAGGCTTTGAGAAATTTTTAGAAAACAAAGTCAATCTGGATAAAACAAGGATTGACAGACTGAAGTCAGCTCATAACGAATTAAGAGATATATTGACTGCTCAGGAAGAAGTAAAAAAGATTTATGTTAATGATTATTTACAGGGTTCGTATATCCTTAAAACTGGAATAAAACCTGTAAGTGGGGGCGAATACGACGTAGACGTTATCTTGGAATTAAATTTTAAAGATGATAACGGAAACTACATAATGGACGGTTATTCAGTAACCAATTGGCTCTATAATATTCTAACAAATATTCCGGCATATAAAGATAAAGTTGAGTACCCACCTAAAAGCAGAAGCGTAAGAGTAAAATACGCGAAAGATTTAAGACTTGATATATCGCCTGTTCATTATAAAAATGATGAAGATCCTGTATTGATTGTACCTGACTGGAAACCAACGAATCCAAAAGGATTTAAAAAATGGTGTATCGGTGTACAGGAAAATTCAAAACAGCAATTTTACTACGTTACAAGGATTTTAAAATACTGGAGAGATATTCAAACCGGGGTCGGAAGTCATCCAAAGTCAATTTTGTTGACAACTTTAATCGGTAAAAATATCTCAACTAAAGAAGGTATCAGTGTGAACGAATCTCTTGTGATTACTATGAAGAATCTTAATAAATATCTTCAAGGATTAACTGAAGTTCCTGAAATTAAGAATCCATCCCTTAGCACTGAAAACTTAGCAGAAAGTTTTTCCTATGGTGATTTCTTAAGTTTCAAGAACAGATTTAAAATCGCTAGTGAGAAAATTACGGAGGCTTTTAATGAGGAAGACGAAAAAAAATCAATTGAAATATTGAATTCAGATGAACTTTTCAAAGATAGTTTTCCAGTTACTCTTTATGGAGAAAACTTAGCGTTATCTGAATCAATTAAAAGCGGAGGTGTTGTGGGTATTACTTCTATGGGTGCATTAACGAAAGATAAATCTACAATGAGCTCTTATATACCAGGTGGAATAGGCTCACATGGAGATTATTAATGCCTACTTACATAAGAAAAAAAACTTACAACACAGTAATTCAAAAACTAAATATGGCTTCAAAGTTTCCGCAATTTAAGTCCATAAAGCAAAAAAATGGATACGATTTTGTTGGAGTTTTGAAGCCTAATATAACTGAATATAAAATAAAGATTGTTTACAGAGGAAACTTACATCCTCATATTACTGTTTTAAACCCCGAATTACAACCTTGTAAACATAGATATAGTGATGGATCACTATGCATTTATAATCAATCAGAAATTTTATGGAAAAAAGAGATGTTGGTCTCAGATTTTATTGTTCCATTAACTGCGATGTGGCTTCATTTTTACGAAATATTTATTGAGTGTGGCGAATGGCTTGGTCCAGAAGCACCTCACAGTGACCCTTCAGATAAAAACATCACTGATAATAGAATTCCTATCTAATAAGTAATCAACTTTGTCCCGATTTCTTGCCATAAGTTAATATTTTTATGCATAAAGCAATAATAATGAAATAATAAACATTTTCTGGTATAATATATTCAGAAAAGAGAACCCCTCTTTTCCAACTTAAAAAAGGAAAGGAGCGCCAAATTTACTCACCACAGATAGACCCCCAGTTGGTAAGAATAATTTATAAGAAAGCCAAAGAATCCAAAATCCCTATGACGAAATACGTGAATTCTATACTTCGCGAGAAATTAGCCGAAATAGTAGAAGACAAACCGATTACATCTGAATCCTCTACTCCTGAAATTAAATCTATCATATATGCCAAATAAGTATTTTGTAAAAATTCCATATTCATACGTTCGCTACGGTACACTCTCCTGTTACATTTTTGCCGACTCAGAATCCGACGCCGAAGAGGCAGCCAGCGATTATAATGAAAGACATTCTGAGGATTATGACGATAGTGATTCTGATGGAGACACCGAGTACAATTATAGTGATATGGAAATCGAACTCGAAGAAGAAGATGTAAACTCCCCAGACTCAAACTCAAATAATTCAAACCTACCTTTTAGCAACGTGCCATCCTACTTCTTAGCAGAACTACAACAGCTGTAAGCAACCAAAAAAGATTTTCCCTAATACCATTTATTAACTTAAAAACAAAAAGAAAGGTACACATTTATGTGGAACACTCAAGGTTCGTCCGCTCCTGAAGAGCAAAAAACATTCGTAAAATGTAACGGAAACAATTACGATGTAACCGGGATTACCGGTTTAGGCTTAGTCGAAAAACTCAAAGCCATAGCCAGAGAAAACGGAATCTCAAAATTTGATATTTACGGAGCTGACAACACAAACCTCAGTCCGAGCGAAATAGAATCGGGAAATTTCAGCGGTGATTTATCAATTTTAAAATTCAATGTTGCCGCCTAAGACACGACAAACACAATTCTAATTTAACAAAGGGAACATCTACAAAAGGTATATCGGGTGATTCCCCTTTGTATTTTAAAACCAAAACTAAAAACATGGAAAACACAAATCCACCAGGAATCAATCAGGATTTTTTCAGGAGAGTGAATGCTAATAAGAAAGAAGACGATAGTTTAAAATTATCTTTAGCATCCGATTCCCTTAAAAATATTCTTGCAAAGGAAATGAAATTCAAAGACCTGAACGAAAGATTACTGAAATCCCGCCAGGAGAAAGTGCTTGTGAAAGAAGTAGTTCTAGAATCTGAAATAGAATTCGTGAACAGCCTCAAGCAGTTAAAAGGAATTTTTAAGGAGGAATTGAAAACAGCCATAGACAAGGTAAATGACTTATACCAATCTGAAGTTCTTAAACTTGAGAAAATTTACAAATCTGAAGTAATTGGAAATGCTATTCTTGATATTGTTCGAGTTATAAATAAATCAGGTTGGTTATTACTTATGAAAGACAGCGGAGTCTATTGCTATAAGTATTTTAATCCACCATACGAAGTAACTGAAGGCTATACAAATAAGGGGCCCGTGAAGGAGTATGAGGAACCAATTTGTAGTCTGAAATCCATTTACGTAAATCTTCTTCATACCCACATAACATACGGAAGTATAATGCTTTCAACAGAAGGCCAACACGTTAATTGTGATCATGCAGGACTAGGGTTGGCCTGTGCCGGAAGTCTTGAAGATAGAATTATTCCACTTGATAACAGTGTGGAGCTTTTAAATCTACTAAATGAAATTGAATCCACGTATAAAATCTGTCACCTTGACTCGGCGTACTATACACCGGATATACCCTTTAAAACTCGGAAGGAGGACCAATGGAAGGTCGCATAACATCAAGTATTCTGGAAGAAATAAATAATCGCCAAAAGGGATTAATAGGTGACTTTTCTGAGCACTCTGCTGTAGTTGTTGGACTCGGTGGTATTGGCAATTGGGTCGCTTTAGATTTAGCACTTCTCGGATTGAATAATTTAATCTTGTATGATAATGACATCGTAGAAGCTTCAAATTTAAACAGAACTTTGTTTAAACTCTCACACATAGGAAAACCAAAAGTAACTGCTGTAAAAGAATTAATATCTGAAAGACGCAAAGACGCACTCGTAATTGTTCATCAGGAACTGTTTTCGATTGAAAACTTAAAAAAGTTAGAAGGCATTGATTTTATATTCGATTGCTCCGATACAACCAGACTTAAAGATTCCATTGCACAACTAAAAGTAAAACCCAGATACATAAAGCTCGGATACGATGGATTTGAAGGAACAATATGTGTCGATGATTTTACCAGTGGGCAATGGGGCTCAGATAGTTCTTATCAAATTGTCCCATCATTCTTTGCTGTGCCACAAATTTTATCAGCACTGGGTATCATAGAATTGCTTCTTGTAAAAAAGCAGGTATCGAAAACTGTTAATCTGAATGTTAAAAAAATTATTTCACAACTTCAAAATTAAAACTATGGAAAACATAAAAGAAATCAACACAGATGAAGTGAAGACAAAGCTAAA
>Ga0224522_1000628_pt1 | contig 11063 bp, 10 predicted proteins | sample CFST25metaG_FD_182733 | JGI IMG/M metagenome (GOLD analysis project Ga0224522, IMG submission 182733) | Peat soil microbial communities from Stordalen Mire, Sweden - C.F.S.T25 | ecosystem: Environmental > Terrestrial > Soil > Wetlands > Peat | place: Sweden: Norrbotten County, Stordalen Mire...
GTCATCCAGCGCCGGGCCTATGGGCTGCGGGACGAAGAGTACCTTCGCCTCAAAGTCCTAACCTGCACATTGCCAGATTTCGACTGAAACGGGTCTAAATCACCCACTCAGTTTGGAGAAGAGCCATTTAAGTTTGGCAGAATAATAAACAGAATTTTAAGTCACATTAATCTGTTACCAAAATTAGAGAACGTTCATCACCATAGATACCAGGATTCTCTTTTGCTTTATTTTCAGTAAATAATGTAATTTTTTTTCGTATATCCGCAGAATCTTCCGCTAAAATTTTAGTAAATTCAGGCAACTTCATATACTCTACAAATCCATCGGTAAAAACAGCAAAACTTTCCCCCTTTTTTAAATTAAAACATCCTGTCGAGAGATAATGAAGTGCTTCTGGCTCACCGGTTGCGACTCCGTATCCCGACCTCTGTCCTTTCTCGTTGATAGCATTCCTTCGAAATTCATAGAGGAATTTTGTTCTTAGTTTTTTGTCGGTTTCTATCTCTTCGGGAATCTTTTTCCTTTCTACCTCGGCAAGCGAATGACAATGAGGAGAAGAAAAAAGTAGTTCCATATCTTTTGAAAAATGCATGACATACGAATCACAAAGGGAGCCCCAGTATACCACCTTTCTTTTTATGATTGCGAAAGCTACAGTCGCTGCATAAAAATCATTTTCCCAATAATCAATGTTATTTTTAGTCTTCCCTTGTTCTTTGTTATATCTACTAATCTCATCATTCGCGGCTCCAAAAATTTCCTTTATACTTTTATTGGTAATTGAATCGTAGCGTTCCTCCGCCGTTTTCACAAAACTTTCGCAAAATATTCTCGCTACATCTCCGGCTGGAGATGGATTCGGATAGGCCCCCTCCTTATTATCCAAAAGATACCGGATAAGAGTCACGCCGTCAGCGACCACATAAATAGGATGTTTTTTTGATAGCAGTAGATAATCTTCTTGTGGGTGTGTCAAAAATTTAAATTTTTCTGGATCAATATTTAACTTCGAAAGCGCTAAACGGACCGATTCCTCTGAAGATTTTTCGAGTAAACTTAATACTTTTACCATTACTAAAGTATATCACGAACTAAAAATTATCCTATTATTTTCAAACACCCTTATTATGGCACGCTCAATATTAATACATTTAATGCTATTTCTTCTCCTTTTTTGGAACGTTCGAAAAGAACTTTATCAGTTCCTTCTAGTGTTGATATAATTTCCGGCGATATTTCTCTGGATGGTTCCCTAATAAGTTTTAATCCAATCCACGAACGCACTATACCCCAACGAGAACCCATTCCGGAAAAACAATCGAAAGCTTCCGTAAACATTTTTTCCGATTCTTTATATCTTGAGTGTTTTAAAGCCAGAACCGCCTTGTATAAGACGACTAGAGCGTATTCAGCAACCATGTAGGTCCGCCTGAGTCCGTATTGTCTTTCTAATTTTAAAATTATTTTTAACCCATAAGTTGGATGTGAAAATTCAGAAATAGCTTTAGTAAATTGGAAATAGAACCAGCTATAACTATCACTCGCCATCGCACTTTTATAAAGTGGTTCGGCATTAACCATTAATAGTTTCGCCCGTTTGTGTTCCATAAAAAGCATTAGATTTTGAGCTACCCTCCAAATGACAACTCTTTGATCTCTTGTACTATGCTTTTTTTCAGCAATCTTTTTCATACGCATGAGTAAACGCGCACTTTTATTTATATTACCGGATAATCTAAAATTATCCGCTCTGGCAAGTAGCGTATAAAATCGCTCTTCATAATACTTCTTTGGATATCGTATTTCAAGTAACTGAATTTCTGAATTGTGGTAACGTCCCATCCCTTGTAACATTACGGCCAATTGACGCTTAATATGATAAATTCTAGACTCTATTTCTTGTCGGTATTTTTGATTTTTAGAATCCCGAAGCAAATTTTTTGATTCAATCAACAATGCACTTTGATTAGAAAAAGCGATTTGATACCGACCTTCAATCAAGCGGTCTTTAAGTACTATTTGTTGAAAACGCATTATCAATCGCCAATATTCAATTTCTTCTGTTTGGTCACTCGAAAATCTTGCATCCACCTCGAGAATTTGGAAAGCATCAACAAAACATTTTAGAGCCTTCTTGAGTTCACCTGCCATTCTTTTTGCTGAGCTCATTTTTGCTAACCAATACACTCGTTCTACAATATTTTTAGAAGGAGTCTTTTTAAACTGTTTTTGACTAAGCTCATAAGATTTTTCATAGTCACCAATCTTTTTATATTCGTCAACAAGTTGTTTTATAGGGAGTTGGGGTCTCTTTGCAAGTAGTTGTTTGAGGATATATTGCTCTATATTTAAAAGTCTTGCTAATTTTTCGATTGTTGTGTCTGGTACCCATTTATTTTCTAGGTTGCGCCTAATTGTTTTTTCGCTTATTCCATCTTCCGCTGCTTTTAGTTTTGAAATTACCGCATTGCATTTTTCTCTAAATAATTTTGATAATATTTTATCAGCATCTAATTTCGGGGTAACCCCACTTTTCTTAAATTTCATGCCGTATTCCTCGTTAGGCAAATGTCCATTTTTACGAGTAAATTTATTCTTATGTCCATTCTAAGAGCTTTCATTGATTTATGCAATATGATAAACCATATCCAAGCACTCGGGGGCATGAACAATCAGTAAATGAGAAATTAGAGGTGGACGATGCACACATACCCTTGCCGCTCGGAGGAACCGCTATGAAGAATGAATCAACGTTCGGATTCCAGGATGCGGCACAGGTCGCCTTAATCACGGCATCTGAAGATGATGGACTTCTCCTTCCAGTGCGAAATATAAGATCTTCATTGCAGTATCTATTCAGGAACCTGGATGGTGCGATGCATCACCCATTTATGGAAGCACGTGCAGGACTTAGACTTGAGTACGCTCAAACGGAGCTTTTGAAAATCGAGGGGTACAAAAACGCGCAAATTTTAATCTGGGACGCATTTAGAACCTTGGAAACACAAAAGGCCATTTTTAATTTATATATGGCAAAGCTTAAAGAGGAAAACCCACACTTACCAGTAGAAGCTATCTATTCCATGACTCTTCAGTTTATAAGTAATCCAGATAGTGTTTTCCCTCACGGGACAGGTGGCGCCGTTGATATAACATTAATTAGGAATGGGCAAATTCTGCCGATGGGAGCTGAATTCGATGAGTTCTCTGATAGATCTGCAAGTGATTGGTATCTTCGTTTCCCTCCTAGAGACGAAAATGAAAAGGAAATGGAAAGAAACAGAAATGCATTAAAGTCAGCTATGGAATCTGCTGGATTTGTGGGTATTGATAACGAATGGTGGCACTTTGAATGGGGAACAAAGACTTGGGCTAAAAAAAACAATTCAGAAGTTATCCTGTCTCGAATCTTGCCGAGACCAGAAGCGGAGGGGCCTGCCATTGCACGTAGGTGCGTTCCGGAACGCCTCCCCGTACTAAGTTCGGGAGTTGCTCAAATATTTACATCAGCTTCTGACCGTCGACAGAGTCTAGCTCATAAAATTGAAGGCCACTACTATGCTCGCACATCACATCCCGCGACCGCCGCACTTTCAACACATATATCGGATATCTTTCATGCAAATAAAGTATGCCTATTCGGGAATGGGTTGAGTGCTTGTATAACGGCCTTGGCTTCTTCTATCCCTAGAGGAGGTACCTTAATTTATGATTCGTTAATCTATTATGAAACTCTTCTGGCGATAAAAATGATGGCGTGTGAAAATGCTTGGAATTTGATTGAGTTCGATTTTTCAAGATTTAAAGACTCCTCATCAATAAATGAAGCACATTCTGCGAATGCGATATATGTGGATAATCCGCGTAATTGGTATCTAGATAGCTTCGATCTGAATTCAATAGGAAACTTTGCCAAGGAAATAGGCGCAACCTTTATTGTGGATACATCCGTTCAGCCGTTACAGCCTACAGCACTAAGTGCGGCAGATATTGTTGTTTTGTCGCTGAGTAAATATCCAAGTCTTGGATTTTCAATGGGCGGGGCTATTTTATCAAATAAGTCCGGTGGAATTTTATTTGAAAATATTAAACATTTTTCAGCGCGTAATGCATACATGTTGAGCGCGGAGTCAGCATTTTCTATCAATGGACAAATTATTTCACTCCGTGATAGAATGGAGGCTGTATCTGCTAAAGCGTGGGCCATTCACACTTTTCTGGAATCATGCGATATGGTCAAAAAAGTGCGGATTCCTAATAAGCTTAATCTTGATGGCTTTTGTGGGGGCCAAGTATCTTTTCATCTTATTAATCCTGACCAGGGCAGAAAAATTGAGGAGTTGGTTGGGACTAATAGCTTGGGACACTTTTCTTTGCATTTGGCGTGTACGTTTGGTGCAAGTTTTACCACAATAGAACACCTCAACTCAAATCCTAGGAAACGAGAGGGATTTTTAGGTATCCAATCGAATGAGCAAAACATTCCTAATGATATACTTCGTATCGGTGTCGGTTGTGAATCAATCCAAGAAATTATTAGTGACCTCGAATTTGTCTTAAGAGCTACAGAGTAATCGATGAAAAACATAAATAACATCAAATATGTTCCCAAACGCCCTCTACTCGTTAATGCGGACGTAGCTGAGTGGCGGGAATTTGGAGCTCCAAGTGAGAGCGAGTGGAAACTTTGGCTTCCGGAAGTTTGCGGAATTTGTTGTTTGAAAATGATTGGAGATACACTAGGTGTAACTAACATAATTTCTCTTTACGAATTGACTCAACGTTGCCTACGACTCGGAGGCTTTAAGGTACAGGCTGGGAAATCGATTCAGGGTGTCTATCATGCACCGCTACTTGAACTGGGGCGTACTCTTGGTCTTGAGGGTAAGGTCGAGAAAGGTTTGGATATTGAGCAAATAGCGAGTGAGGTGGATTCGGGGCATTTTGTAATTCTTTCGATCGATCTCCAAAGAGCAAACACAGGCTATTGCGGTGGGCATTTAGTTTTAATTCATTCAGTTGACAGAGGGAATAGAAGTTTTTCCTTACATGATCCATCAAGTGTACTTTCTATACCTGGTTATAATATTGAATTTTCCTACGAAAAACTAGATAGAATTTCAAATAAGAAAGGTCTGTCACTTTGGGCAATGGCTTAGTTACTTTCTTAAATCACACCACTAAAGGAGGACACGATGGAACAAATCAAAGAGTCGGCTGTCGCGGAAGCTAAGGTTACCCCTAAAAAGAGTCCAGGGCGCCCCAAAGGCAAGCCAGGCCGTCCCAAGGGTAGCAAGAATGCCAAGAAGGGCAAGCCTGGTCGCCCCAAAAGTAGCGTGAAGCGTGGACGCAAGCCCAGTACTGCTAAGGTCGGAATGATCAGCAGTGTGGTGGCCAAGCAGGTCAAAGTGGCTATCAAGGCAGAGCGCAAGGCCCTCAAGGAGCAGGTCTCCAAGCTTGTGGCCAAGGAAGTAAAGAAGGCCCTCAAATCTGCCCTGCGATAGTCAACTCTGGCTGTTCTAAAGACAAAGGCACCGCCCATATGGCGGTGCCTTTGTCTTTAGAGGCGATCCTGAGGTGGAGTTGCCCTGGAAAGGGGCACTCTAGGGCACCTAGACGGGTTTTTGAGTAGTTCTAGCTGGCATTTGAGTAGGAGGTTGCCAATAGTCAAAGATGACCATTGGACGATTTTGAGAGAGTTGATCAAAACTTCACTTGAAGAGAAGGCTGGGCAAGAGTATAAGTTTGGTATTGAGTTGCGGTGACAGGAAAAGAAGGTTTGGCCAACATTGGAGGGTGGGTGGCAATGAAGACAGCGGTCAAGTACTTCCTCTACGGCGTAGGCTTTGTACTCTTGCTATTTGCGGCATTGATCGTATATGGCGACTACCAAAAGAAAGTTCAGAAGCCAGCTATTCCTGTTCAGGTGCAATATCGCAAAGCTATCTTGAATCCAAGCCTTGTAGCGAGATTCACGAATCGGTCAAATCGCAATCTGGCTTTTCTTGCAACCTTTGAAAATCCAACTTTGAATGAAGTGAAGAAATTTGAAATAAGCCTCAATGCTGGAGTCTTTCGGGATATCGGACACTTGGAAGGCTGGGCATTTCACAGCGGAGATAAGATAACATTGCATCACGCAGACTATTCCGATGAGCGAGTGACGCTTCCTTAGCGCTTCGACCGGAGGATGGATGCAGGTTCTTCTTCGGGTTGATCTTGTTGACGTATCCATTCCTTTGTCGAAGTCAGTCTTTGATAAGGTCTTGGTAAGGCAAGGTTGGAAAAAGACGGAAGACCAAGATACGTGGTCTTCTACTTTTAAAAACAGCAAAGTAGGTATTATGTTTAAAGTTACAGAGACTGACGTCGCAGATGCGGCAAAGATCGCGGGCATCAAGAATTACAAAGCTGCGGTGATGTATCGGGAGATTGCCAAGAACGATTAACCTCTGGTTCGAGCAATGCAGTTTCGATATTGACTGAACGAGATATGTGAAGGTAGGAAAAGAAATGAAACAGGAAAAGATACTGGTCGTAGATGACCAGCCGCATATCAGAGCAACGCTCACCGACGTCATCACCCACTATACCGATTACCAAGTTGAAGCGGTTTCGAATGTCGCATCAGCCTTCAAGGTCTTGCGGCAGGAATCGGTTGTGATGATGTTTTTGGATGACATCATGGGTGACTCTGCTTCTGGGTTCACCGTACTTCCGATATTTCGAGACTTTTATCCTGAGCTCCCCATCGTCTTCATGGGTTCAAACGCTGACCTGCGAGAGCACGAGGACTACGGAAACATCCAGGTCATGCCGAAACCGATGGAACTGAATGCGTTGGTGAACATGCTTAAATTTTAAGAATAGTTTATTTGCTTCACGCATAAAGAAATAATTATATTAATTCATCTTAGAAGAGCGCATATGGAGAAAGAAATTCCTTCCGGAGAAATAGTGCCCGTGCGACTGGTTCCGAACCAGGATCGTATATCCGGGTATTTGGATGGACTTAACGCGATTTTAAAACGATACCAAATTAAACCATCAGCTTTTCTTGATGGAGCAATGTTTCTTTGCAATCCTGCAGCAATCAAGAATAATCCGGACTGGATAGCCCAAGCAGCACATTCTCTTCGCGAAATTGGCTACCTGTACTCAGGATATCCAACCAAGAGAAGGCGTGGATTAAAGACTGAGGTGCTATTACGTTTTTTGCCTTTATTAAGAAAAATATATATAAGTAATAGGATCACAAGAAGTAAGAAAATTAAAAAAATTATACGTGTATATATGGAAGAGACGGAGGCGGTTGTATTATCATCCCGGATTAATGAAATGACCCATTTGTTTGCAGAGATAGCGCATCACCACTCCCAGACGCAAGGTGATGAAAAAGGGTCGCTGAAACGCCTGCGAAAATTTGGTTTGGCAAAGGATTATGATAAAGAAATAACTCCGGAAGTATTCATAGCTCTTGCAAAAGATTTTTTGCAAGCTATTTCTAATACGATTTCAGCCCACCTTACACTTCATCAAAAAATTGAAGCATTCTGTGACGAGCTTAAACAAGGGAAGGGTGACAAATCACGCTTGGCCCATTTGTTGGCGGCTAATCAGGATGCAAAGAGGTACTTTTATTCTGTTGCTCCACTTGAGAGTTTTTTATGGCTTGAACAGAAAGGGTTTCTCGATACCATAAAACAAAAATCTAAAGATGGATCCTCCAATTTAAATCAAGCGCCGGAGCTACATTATCTTACGCGCGTTATAGAAGGCGGTATTTCAGAAAAGGTAGTTAATTATATAGTGACGATTACTGTATCAAAGGAAACGGTCAATGCGGATGTACTAGATCAGATACTTTGGATGTCCAGTAAGCTTCCGGCTGACCAATTAAAACGTATTGTGATTAAGATTAAGAAAGATGGATGGGTGAGACTCATGGGAGCATTCAACAGGATGGGGTTCGAATACAAACGAATGTTTGATGTACTTGCTGCGGCCCACGATTATGAAAGCATAGTGGCTTTGGCAGAATCGGTACTATCGGTTCGTTCTAAGAGTGACGTTAAAAAATCTGGTTTCGGGTCTATTGACAATCCTTTTTATTTTGACGACTTACATTACTGCGAAGTATTTGAAAGGCTAAACGAAGTTGAAGGAAACGAAGTTGAAATGGCTCTCAAAATTGTTTTGCATACGCTCGGCGAAGTGGTGCTTCTAAGCGAAGAAAAGAAGGACGAAGTTTTCCCTGTTGGCGATATGTTTGATCTTCTCGATTGTGATTTCTTCACGCTTGAATTTAGTCAAGGGAATCGCTTGTCGTCGAAAGACGATGTTCGCGACCTGGTTGCAATTGCCAAGAAACTCGCGGCTAAAGTAATAGGCAATACCGAGAATACTCCGGCTCTTACTCGCTCACTATACACAAAGTATTTCAAGCCACTTCCAAACGCGAGAATTATCTGGCGATTACAGATGTATCTTTGGTGTCATTGCCCAAATGTATTTCTTGATAAAATGCAAGCCGCTATTTTTAAAGGAATAGAGTCCGAACAAACATTATGGCCGATTAGTGGCGGGCCTGAGTACAAGCGATTATTAAAAACTACAATGGCCCTGTTCAATAATAAAGAACGCCGAGACTATATTGATAAAGCCTTTGAGTTATTTAAAAGTTTGAGTGGCAAACATACATATGGCTACGAGATATTATCGAGTATTTTTGAGTATCTTTCTGATGAAGATCGCGTCCGGGCAGAGGAAATGTATAATCAACCATTACAATCGGATTTTGCTTTTTTGCCAAGTATTGGTGAGTCTGTCGCTGGAATTGTTCAGCCCCAAATTCCACCTAACACAGAAAGCGAGTGGCTGAAATCAGTCACTGAAATTGCTGGTTTTTTGAAAACGAAGTGGGCCCCGGCAGAATTGAGAAAATTAGATGAGAATAGAGATTTTCTTAGGCCGGTTAATGCGGAAGGTATTTCTGAAAAGTTGATAGCTGACATTGCTATTCGGCTACCTGAATATTTACCGATTTCGGAAAGCTTTTTTGATAGAGTTCATCTAAATTCCCATTACACGTATTCTTATTTGTATGGGTTAAAGGAAGCGATACGCACTGATCGTGCGCGAGCAGGATTACTGGACTTTGGCCCTATTCTCGCGCTTGGTAAAGCGATTGTCGAATCCGGGATCACAGAAGATGAGCCTATCTACGAACGCGAGCAATATGGTTCATATTTGGTTGGATGGAGCGCTGTCCTTTCCATTCTTTCCGATGTGCTTAAAGAAATTTTGAGTGATGAGAAAGGGAAAACGATAATAGACTTCAAGACTCATCGCGCCAATATTCTCTATATTATTCGTTTTCTTCTTGCGAGCTCTGACCCACGCCCTAGTGACGAAGAGAATACGACTGCAAAAATGAAAACAAAATCCTCGGGCGAAGACTACCAAGCGGTTGAACCGTTCACATTAGCGATTAATTCTATTCGTGGGCGCGCGTTTGAAACATTTATATATTTTATTCAACAAGACGATGGACAATTCGAAAAAGAATCATCATCTAAATTATGTATTGATGTCAAAGAAATATATTTTAATTTACTCAAGAGCGAGAAGACGCGCGCTCTTATGTGTCTGTTTGGACGTTATCTTGCATTTATTTTTTATCGTGATCGTGAGTGGACCAGGGAAAAGATCCTGCCCATTCTCTTTACTAAAGAGACGGAGAAAGCAGATTTATACTTGGCGGCTTGGGAAGGTTACCTTAGTTCCAGCCTTTATGTTGAGTTATTCGTTGAATTATTTGAACAATACGTTTTGGCTATTAACCTAGATCCGAGCGGATATACAAAGCGCAAGTACCAACACGATTTAGATGAGGCTCTTGCGACACATATTGCGCTAGCATATATTCACTTCAAAGAAATGACGATTTATTCAGATCTCTTCCAAGCATTTTGGAAAAGAGATATTACAAAAAGATGGGAATCTTTCATTGAATTTATCGGAAGATCGGTCATTTCTAGGAATGAACCAATTGAATGGCTTAAGTTGCACCCAGAAGTAGACATTAAAAAGTTGGAAGCCTTTTGGGATTGGGCTATTATAAATTGTCGAGACCAGAAAGCTATGGCTGGATTTGGATTATGGATGCAGACAAAAGACAATATATTCGATCCTGTTTGGCTGGCAGATCATATTGATCGGACTCTTGAAATATCCACTGGGAGGATTGACTGGGCGTATGGATTTTCAGAATCTTTGCCGATACTCGCGGAGGCATCACCTGAGAAGACGTTGAGTGCAATGCGGCGGTATCTTATTGATGGGACATTTTCTAAAGAAGCGGGATGGTATGTATTGGACGATACTACTTTGAATATTGTGCTCCGAATCCTCTACAACAAAGAATCAACAAAGCACGAAACCTATAATCTTATAAATGCGCTTCTCCCGTTAGGAGGAGGAAGGTTTTGGGGTCTTAAAGACATTTTGCAATAGGTTCGATATTGAAACGTTTGTTGAGCTCTTTTTAAATGACTGTGAAACTATTATTATAAATAGGAGATTTTATCATGAATTTTACCATTCTTCCTGCTGGTGCAAGTATTCCATCCGTGATCGGGATGGAAGCATTCCTCATAACTGATGAGTGGGATGATTGGTTTTTGTACAGTACAATGTATTCATTGGTTATAACAAGTGGGAAGGATCGAATTACTGTTGTAGGAAATATTAAAATAGGACAATTTGGGATGGAAGAAAAGCAGAGAAGGCCCGCGATACCAGGTGAATTCGAGAGTCTGGGAGAGAACTTTTTTTCACTCGGGCAAGATGACAGCTACTATGAAGAACTTAATAAGTTAGGTTCAGAAATTCGGGATGAGGTCTTGCGTGCATTATGCGATATTGCCTTAAATCAGGAACTGTTTCAACGGTAAGCGTCCGGTCACGCCCATCTTGACGTAAAAAAAGCCGCGCCCGGTAAGGGGCGCGGCTAAGGGGCAGTACAGATCAAATCGGCATCACGCCACAACAGGTTCCGG
>Ga0224522_1000629_pt1 | contig 11042 bp, 5 predicted proteins | sample CFST25metaG_FD_182733 | JGI IMG/M metagenome (GOLD analysis project Ga0224522, IMG submission 182733) | Peat soil microbial communities from Stordalen Mire, Sweden - C.F.S.T25 | ecosystem: Environmental > Terrestrial > Soil > Wetlands > Peat | place: Sweden: Norrbotten County, Stordalen Mire...
GCCATATCTTTCACTTCATTTGTAATTGTTTTTAGGAAACTCGTTTACAATTTGTTACAATTTGGTGTTGCATTTATATAGTTAATCATTAATTTTATTCATAATTTTAATGTTAATATTACTAACATAATACTTTTTAAAATATTTATAAAAATGAAAAAACTTATTATACTTTCTGTTGTTGCAATAATTTCTTTCGCATTATTTACAGCTACAGGTCAGAAAAAGGACAAATTCAGTCCTCAACTAAAATTTGCAATAGAAAATTTATCAAATAACCAATATAGTGTTTATATTTATTTAAATGATAAGGGACCGAATGCTGAATCAAAGCTCAATAATCCGCTAAACCTTGTATCACAGCGTTCACTTGACAGGCGTTCAAAAGTTATGCCCGCAGGGCATTTGGTGGATATGTCTGATGTACCCGTATATGAAGTTTACAAAAATAATTTAACGCAAAAAGTTTTAAAAATAAGACAGGAGCTTAAATGGTTCAATGCGGTTTCGGCAGATGTTACAATTAATCAGCTTTACGATATTGCAAATCTAAACTATGTTACTAAAATAGATTTAATTGAAAGATTTAAGAAAGTAAAAGAGGGTGTTGAATCAAATGTAAGTGATGGTTTGATTACTCCGAATTATTCAGGTGACCAGCCAAACGTTGATTCGTTGAATTATGGTACCGCCTCCGCACTTTCTCAAATTACACAGATAAAAGTAAATCTTGTTCATGATATCGGTGTTTACGGTCAGGGTGTTATAGTAGCGAACTTTGATAACGGATGGAGAGGTCAGAATCATGAAGTATTTACAACGCTTCCTATGAATGTTAAGGCGCAATATGACTTTCAGCTTCATATACCCAATGCCTATAGCGTTGGTACATCATCCTCACACGGAACAAATACTCTTTCACTTGTTGGCGGATATAAACCGGGACAAATGATAGGCCCTGCGTTCAGATCAACATTTGTAGTTGCAAGAACTGAAGTTGATACATTTGAACGGCCGATTGAAATGGATAACTGGACAGCAGCCGCACAATGGGCAGATAGTCTTGGTGCAGATGTTATTACCAGTTCACTTGGATACCTTGCTTTTGATTCTCCTTATCCCGGTTACACATATTTGGATATGAACGGACATACATTGCCCGTTACCCTTGCAGCTGCATTGGCAGCCCGACACGGAATTGTAGTTTGTAATTCTGCCGGAAATAATGGTAATGGCGGTACAATAAATACTTTAAATGGTCCTGCTGATGCAGATAGCATTATAACTGTCGGAGCAGTATCTTCTTCTGGTACTATAGCTTCTTTCAGTTCACAGGGACCTACAACTGATGTTCCTCCGCGAATTAAACCCGATGTGGATGCTATGGGTTCAAATAACTATGTTGCGACTCCCGGGATAAATACATATACGAACGGTTCCGGAACTTCTTATTCCTGCCCCCTGACAGCAGGAGTTGCAGCACTTGTATTATCGGCAAATAAAAACTTAACACCTATTCAGGTGAGAGGAATACTAAGATTCTTTGCAAGCAACCATACTTCACCTAATAATACTTATGGATGGGGTATAATAGATGCTCAGCAGTCAGTAGATTCGGCAAGAAAACTGGACAACACAGCACCAACAATAGTACATGTTCAACCGTTCACAAATACCACAAACACAGGTACAATAACACTTAAAGCAAGGGTATTCGATAACGGAATAATTAGATATACAAGGAGCGGGGAAGCACCCAGAATATATTTCAGAAAATCGACAAACGCCGGAGTTAACTGGACTTCTTATACATCAGCAAATTATACTTCTGCAACTACACTCGATACTTTTTATTTTCAGATAACGGGAAGCGCTGTAGGCACACGCGTTGAATATTATTTTGCCGCACAGGATATTGCTCTACCAAATGCTTTTTGTACAACTCTGCCTGCAGGCGGAAGCGGTATTAATCCTCCCGGCTCTACAGCACCTTCTACAAGATTTATGTTTAACGTAACAAATTCAACGGTTGTAGAAAATAATGAAATTCCCGTTGAGTATAAATTATATGACAATTATCCCAATCCTTTTAATCCGACAACAAAAATTAAATTCGAATTAAAAGAAATAAATTTTGTTACTCTAAAAGTTTATGACATAACAGGCAAACTGGTTACTACACTTGTTAACCAGAAACTTCAGGCAGGTGAATATAATGTTGATTTTGACGGAAGGAATTTATCGAGCGGTCTTTATATATACAGGATTGAAACCGGGGATTTCAAGGATTCCAAAAAAATGTTGATGATAAAATAATTTCCACTGATTTCGCAGATATTTCTTATTATTAAAAATTAATTAAACTGCAGATGTTAAATAAACATCTGCAGTTTTTTTTATTTAAGTAATGTCATTCTCTTTATTGAAATTTGATCATTATCAACCGATAATTTGTAAAAGTAAATTCCAGATGCCAGATTGCTTCCCTCAAAAGATACTTCATATGTTCCTGGTGACTGTTTCGAATTTACCAGAGTTGCAATTTCCTTTCCAAGTATATCATATACTTTCAAAGAAACTAAACTGTTATTTGCTATCTGATATTTGATATTTGTTGTAGGATTAAAAGGGTTCGGATAATTTTGGAATAATTTATATTCAAATGCAAGATTGCTCTGCGAATTAATCCCCTGTGGCGCTCCGATATCAATACTGAAAGCACTTCTGCCGTGTGTCCATGCGACTAACTTTGAAGTCGGTGCGTGTATTGTCAGATCATGCACGGGTACTGTTGACGGGAATCCACTACCCAGCATAGCCCACGACTGTCCTAAATTTTGCGAAACCATTACTCCGTAATCCGTTCCTGCATATAACCTGTTTTTATTATTCGGATCAATCAGAACATCATTAACCGGAGCATCAGGAAGATTTCCGCTTATGGAAACCCAGTTTGTACCATAGTTGGTTGTTCTGAATATATGAGCACCTGTAGAATCAACCTTATAACCGGATAGTGTTACGTAACATATATTTGCTGAGTCAGGATGAATGGTAACTCTTGTAACCCAGCGGTTCGGCAGACCCGCATTAATTAAATTCCAGTTTGTTCCGCCATTTGTAGTTACCCATATATTTGCATCATCAGTTCCAGTGTATATAACATTTGGATTCGATTTGGATACATCAAGAGTTGTAATTGTACCAAGATTTACAATGTGTGCTTTTGCAAGGTCAGGACTTATAGCAGTCCAGCTTGCAGCCCTGTTAACCGATTTAAAAACTTTGTAAGTTCCGCAATAAAGAATAGATGGGTCATTTTTATCTATTATCCATGGCGTGCTCCAGTTTGAATATGTCAGGTCAAGTCCTGAGGTTGCACTTAAAAAAGAGCTGCCACCATTCGTTGAACGGAGTAAACCTCCGTTTTGTGAAGAAGCATACATATATTGTTGATTCTGATAATCAATAAGGCAGTAAAAACCATCACCACCGGTTACAGTATTCCAGGTAGTTACACTCCCTGTCGTCATAATGCAAGAATTATCCTGAGCCCCGCCAATCAATACTGCGGGATTTTGATAACTAATATCACCTGCATAAAACTGCGTAACAGGAAGGGAAGGACTTGATGTAAAACTCGAACCTCCGTTTGATGAATAGTCAATCCCCCCGTCATTCCCGATTACAATATAACTTGAATTGGAAGGTGCATAACAAACTGCATGATGGTCAACGTGTATTCCTGAAAACACAGTAGGGAATGATGTTCCTCCATTTGCAGAAACTTCCATATAAAGTCCGCCGCAAAAAATCTGGTTGGGATTGGTCGGATTTATTTTGCAAACCCTGTTAAACCACGCATAATTTGAAGATGAAGCAACTGAAGAATTTATTAATGTCCAGTTTACTCCGCCATCTGTTGATTTATACATTCCCCCTGAAGACCCATCTGTATTTGATATTAATGCGCAAATAATCTGAGAATTCGATTTTGCAATATCTAGTGAAATTCTTCCGAGTGATGCGGAATTTGACGGAAAGCCACCGTTTACAATAGTCCAGTTCAATCCGGAATTTGTCGAAATGTAAAGTGCAGATTTCGGACCCCCGTATTTTACGTAATTTTCTCTTCTTGTCCTTTCCCACATTGCTGCAAAAATTCTTGCAGGATTGGAAGGATCAATTGCAACATCTATTGCACCTACAGAATCAGCTATGTATAAGGATTGACTCCAGGTATTACCCGCATCTGTGGATTTATAAATTCCTCTTTCGGGGTTATTGTGGCGCAGTGAACCGACGGCAGCAACATAAAGTTCATTAGTATTAGAAGGATTGATTGCAATATTGCCTATACTAAAACTATTTTGCAAACCAACATAAGTCCAATTCACTCCGGAGTTAGTTGATTTATAAATTCCCGTACCGGGATAATAACTTCTAAGTGAATTAGCTTCTCCTGAACCGCAGTATACGATGTTCGATGATAGGGGATTAATTGCAAGTGCTCCTATAGAAGATGTATTCTGATTATCAAAAACACTTACCCAGCTCTGACAAAAATTCGTTGATTTCCACACTCCTCCGTTTGCACAGCCTGCAAATACTATCTGCGAATTTAACGGGTCGATTGCTATCGTTGTAATTCTTCCCTCTACGTTCATCGGACCTGCAAGAGTCCAGGAAGCAGTTTTAAAATATTCATCTTTATTCATAAAATTTTTCACATAATCAATCGATTTAATGCGTTCATCATTGGGAATTTCACTGAATGGATATGCTCTTTGAGTCTCAAACCAGCCGTAATCAGGTGTTTCGGGATTTTCTTTTTCGGCTTCATTTTTCTTTATACTTTGTACGTAAATAAAATAGAACAGAAAAAGTATAAAAGCGAGTGCAAGATAGACAAATAATTTTGAATATTTCATAAAAATATTGATTAGTATTATTTCTAAAATTGGAAAAATTATATCAACAAACAACAATAAAAAAAATCCTGATTGTTCGTACTAAATCCAAATAACAGATATTATTTACAATAATTTGGCAGGTAATTTTATCAATCAATCATATTCCTGCTAAATACCCCCATTATTCATTGATTTTACAGTATAAAAAGTTTAATTTTAATGTTTAAATTTATCAAAATTTCATTTTTATATTTAAAGGAGTATTTACAGACGAATGGATAAGCCAAAGGCGAAACACAATACCGGAATAATGAATAAAATGAGAGATAAGATGCCTCTTATCATCATTATACTCATAATTGCGTTTCTTGGTACTATAATTTTTGAATGGGGTATGAATTATCTTGGATTACGAGGCACACAGCAGGTTGTTTTTGGAAAAGTCAATGGTGTCGAACTGCAGTACAAAGAGTACGAATCTATGCTGCAAAGACAGGTTGAACAAACGAAAGAACAGAATAAAGGAAAAGAAATCGATGAGCAAACTTATCAGCAGCTAAAAGAACAGGTTTGGAATTATATGGTACAGCAGGCTTTGAAGGACCAGGAAATGAAAAGGCTCGGGATTTCGGTATCAGACCAGGAAGTTTTAAACTGGGTTTTTAATGAACCGGAATCATTACCTGACTGGTTAAGAAATAATTTTGTCGATTCATTGGGCGTTTTCCATCCGGATTATTTGCAAATGGCAATCCAGGCACCGGAAAATAAATCAAAATGGGTAGAGATTGAACAATATTTAAGAAAAATATTGCAGGATAATAAAATAAATTCTTTGGTTGCTGCATCCGTGTCTGTTTCCGAAGGTGACGTTTTGCAAAAGTACAAAGATGATAATCTGAAAGCAGGAATAAGTTATTTGATGCTGGATCCGAATACAATAATTGATTCTAATTTACTGCAAATTTCCAATGATGAAATGAAAAAATACTATGATGAGAATAGAGATGATTTTAAACAGGAAGAAGCAATCAAATTTAAATATGTAGTATTTCCAGATATTGCTACAGCGGATGATTCCTTGAATGTAGGCAAATTACTCGAAGGATACATTAAACAATTAAAAAATTCCACTATTGAAGATTCTTCACTCATCAAAATAATAAATGATGAATCATCAGCTCCTTTCAATTCAGAATTTCAGAAACCAAATACCCTTGGAAAAGGTGTTCTGAATTTCCTTTTCGGCGCTTCAAAAGATTCAGTTTCAAATTTAATCATTGACCAGGATGCATATAAAGTCGTTAAATTGCTTGATTCTAAAGAAGGTGACGAGACATATGTAAATGCAGCTCATATATTGGTTAACTTTGGAACCGATACTGCCGGAGCTAAGAAAAAAGCAGAAGAAATCCTTGCCCGAGTAAAAAAAGGTGAAAATTTTGAAAAACTTGCAGGCGAAATATCCGAAGATCCTTCAGCAAAACAAAATAACGGTGATTTAGGATGGTTTACTAAAGGTGCTATGGTAAAGGAATTTGAAGATGCGGCATTAAACGGAAATCCTGGTGACATAGTCGGACCCGTTAAAACACAATTCGGTTATCATATATTGAAAATTAAAGCAAAATCCAAAAAGGAATTCAAAATTGCAGAATTAAAAAAACCCGTAACGGCAAGTACAAGGACTAAAGATATTGCAAGGAAAAAAGCAGCCGATTTTATAAAAGAACTCGAAAGCGGACAGGGTTCATTCTTATCTTGTAATGCAGGCAAGAAACTTACGCTTGACTCGCTTGCAAAAAATCATATGTTAAATGTATCGGTTACTCCTGAAGTTTCCAAGAATAGCTATATTCCCGGTGCAGGTCAAAATGCAGGGCTTGTTAAATTCGGCCTTGAAAGCAGTATTGATAAAGTTTATGGACCTTTGAAAATTCAGGGAGGATATGGAGTATATCAGGTCATTCAGAAAATATCCGAAGGATATAAAAACTTTGATTCTGTAAAGGTTCAGATGATAAAACCAAAATTGCAGATGAAGAAAAGATTTGAAGTAATAATGCAGACTGCTAATGAACTTAAAGGAAAAATTCAGAATAATGATTTGTCATCGGTTAACTCAGCTTATCCTCAATATAAAGTTGAATCGGCAGATACAGTTTCGATGAGCAAACCGGATCCTAAAATAGGTGCTGATTTTAAAGTGATAAATGCAATTTTCAAAATGAAAGCTGGGGAAGTCTCTATACCGATTAAGGGTGACAGGGGAATTTATATTGTAAAAGTAAACTGGATTACTCCTTATAACGAACAGGATTATCTTGCAAAGCAGCAGGATATAAGAAAACAAATGTTAACTACTAAACAGCAGTCAGCTGTTCAGGAATGGATGCAAAACCTGCAAAATACCGCAGACATTGAAGATAACAGAGATAGATTGTTAAACTAATTTTAAATAAAAATCCGTTATATTAAAGCATATATATATGCTGAATTTATAATGGATTTTTTTTATATCAAAATAGATTTTTTTGTATAAATATAATGGATGCAGATTCATCGCTAACTAAAGGCAGCGGTTTAAGTTCCAAAACAACGAAAGTTATAGTCTTAACGACTGTAATGTTCACATTCATTTCGTATTGGCGTGCTGCTGCTGTGGTTGTTGGTGATTTAGGTTCTACTGCTTATTATATAGGCGGAATAGCCGAACAGCTTATCGGTAAAATAGCTCCTTATTTTATACTTGCAGTAATGCTTTTTTCTTATGCCGTCCGTGCACTCTATATTGAATCATCACCTTTATTTACAAGAGGAGGAGTTTATCGAGTTGTTAAATTCGCACTCGGAAACTGGTTTGCAAAAATCTCAGTCAGCGCTCTTGTATTCGATTATGTTCTGACAGGTCCCATCAGCGCAGTATCGGGAGGGCAGTATTTAGCAGGATTACTTAATGATACTTTACGCCAGTTTGGAATTCCAATTGCTTTAAACAGGGACATTCTTGCAATGGCAGTTGCCATTTCTATCGTTGTATATTTCTGGTGGGAAAACCTTAAAGGTATTGAAGAATCATCCGAAAAAGCACTGAGGATTTTTATTATAACTGCCATTATGGGTGCTATGGTTTTGATTTGGGGCGCATTGACCCTGTACCTGAAAGATGAACCATTCTTTTCAAAGCTCCCTCCGTTCGAAATAAAATTAACTGATGAAGCATACGGCTGGCTTAAAGATTTTGACTGGGCAAAATCACTTGGAATATTAAGCGTAATGATTGCATTCGGCCATACCCTGCTTGCATTGAGCGGGGAAGAGACTCTTGGGCAGGTTTACCGCGAGATAGAATATCCGAAACTCAAAAACTTTGAAAAGACCGGCGTTATAATTTTTATTTTTAGTGTTCTATTAACTCCCGGTGTCGCATTTCTCGGAGTAATGCTTATTCCTGATGACATAAGACCTCAGTATATTGACAACCTGATTGGCGGAATTGCAATGTTTTTATATGGTCCCCAGTTTGTAAGGCTGATCATGCAGGCATTTGTCGTTATAGTCGGTGTTCTGATTTTATCGGGAGCTGTTAATACCTCAATTGTAGGAGCAAATGCAGTATTGAACCGCATTGCCGAAGACAAAGTATTAACCGACTGGTTCAGAAAGCCTCATAAAAAATTCGGAACAACATACAGAGTATTGAATCTGATAGCTATCCTGCAAATAGCAACAATTTTACTTTCGAGGGGAGATATTATCATCTTAGGCGAAGCATATGCATTCGGAGTAATATGGAGTCTTGCCTTCAAAGCACTTGCAATGGTGGTTTTAAGATATAAAGATAAAAGACCGCGCGAATGGAAAGTACCTTTTAATATAGATATTGGTAAAGTGCATATACCTGTAGGTTTGTTAATAATATTCGGTGCATTGTTTTTTACTGCTATGACAAATCTTTTGACTAAACCAATTGCCACAATTTCAGGTACAATCTTTGCCTCATGTTTCTTTATAGTTTTCGTGATATCCGAAAGAATAGTGAAACGTCAGACCATGAAAGAAAAGAACATGACTGAAGAAGAATTTGAAAATGCTTCGCATAATTTCCTCGAGCATTTTAATCTCGATGATGAATCACAGATTACTCCCGAAACTATAGAAAGCCAGCTCAGCGACAGGGTGATGGTTGCCGTTAGAGATCCTTCGAACCTTGAGCATCTGAAGAAAATTATAGAAGAAACCGATACGGATAAAACCGAAATCATAGTCATGATTGCAAGAGTATTCAAAGATAAAGAAAATCTTGAAGTAAAAAATGACCTCGAAGCCGATGAAGTACATTTGTTCAGTGAAGTGGTGAATACAGCGGAGAAAATCGGCAAGCCTGTTATCCCGATTGTTGTTCCTACTAATAATGCATTTTACTCGATTATGAATGTTGCTGCAAGTTTAAAGGTCAGGGAAGTAGTAATCGGTTTATCTGCAAAATACAAGCCCGATGTCCAGATGCAGCAGCTTGCGCTTCTATGGGGTACTGTTAACTCTGATGAATCGAATCACGTAAAGCTCAGGATTATTATTCAGAATAAGGAATACTCTGTCGATTTATAATTAGTAATTAATAATTAGTCCCGATGAACTGCTGTCGCAATTAATCGGGATGCAAAGAGCGCATAATGATTAATGAATAATAAGAGCGTGAAACGTGAGACGTGAAATGTGAATCGTGAATCGTGAATAGTATATCTTCCAATCTTCTAATTTTTTAATCTTCAAATCTTTTATATTGAATTTGCCCCTCGTTACGAAGCCCCAGCTTCGTAACGAAGAATTCTTCCAATCTTCAATCTTCAAATCTTCAAATCTTTTCTATTGAATTTAAATTATTAATTTCCGATTATTGATTATAAATTCAAGAAATTTGAAATTACTAACGGTAAAAATAATATTAGTATTAATTTACACGGGATTTTCTCACCAGTCCTTTTCACAGAATAATTTCCTAAATAAATTCTTCAAAGATTTTATTTTCACCACTTCATTGAATTATATATCATCCGCAACCATACAGCTGAATCCGAACAACTCTGATTTAGTCGAGCGCAATTCAACGACAGATGTGAAAGGCGGATACGGATACGGGTTTACGCTGAAAAAAAGAATTATCGGTGATGATATTTATCTGGGAATTTCCACCGAGTACATTAAAATAACGGATGACCAGGAAACCGATGTAGTGGAGAATGCCATCGATGTTCAGACAGTGCACGTATCGGAAAGCCTCGAAGTGATACCTGTTGAGATGTCATTGTATTTCAACATTCCGAGATTTGCGGATAATTTAAATGTATATCTCGGCGGGGGATTCGGATTTTATTTCGGAAGCAGGACAAGAAAGATGGTCGGGCTTGAAACATCAACCATATCGAAAGACCCGATGTTCAGCCTGAATGTGCTTTTCGGAGCAGAATACATGCTGGATAATCATTTCGCAATGAACTTCGAAATTAAAGTAAGGGACGGCACGTACGCCGTGCACAGCAGATTTCCAACCGACAGGGTAAGACTAAACGACCAGGTCTATTACTTCCAGCAGGATTTGAATTCAAGAATATATGTAGACGGAATGAAAGTTTCGCTTGGTATCGGTTATTTCTTTTAATAAGCAAGAATATAATCCGGCAACGCGAACAACACCTCAAAACAATTAAATTCCTGTTTTTTAAACAAATCAAATTTTAATGCTGTTGTCGTGTAGCATTTTGTTGCAATTTATTGCTCTCTATTTTTAAACTCAATATATTCAACAAATTATTTTTTTTTACCGGAACAACAAGTGTTGCTTTTCAAAGCAACCATTTAAGATATTGTTTCCAATTCCAAAAGTAATTTTTTTTTGTATCACTTTTGTATCACTTTTGTATCACTTTTGTATCACTTTTTTTCTTAAATCCTTATTTACAGTAATTTAAAAATTGCTCTCCTACTGGCAAAACTTCACTTTGGTTGGAATGTGAAGAAATTCGGGTTGAAAACTTCACCTAACGGGTGTAGAGGTGAACTTTTTGGAATCCATTATATTTTATGCCAAAGAACATTAACCATAATAATATATGGTATATAAATATG
>Ga0224522_1000632_pt1 | contig 10974 bp, 6 predicted proteins | sample CFST25metaG_FD_182733 | JGI IMG/M metagenome (GOLD analysis project Ga0224522, IMG submission 182733) | Peat soil microbial communities from Stordalen Mire, Sweden - C.F.S.T25 | ecosystem: Environmental > Terrestrial > Soil > Wetlands > Peat | place: Sweden: Norrbotten County, Stordalen Mire...
CTTTTATCATCGAGCCCCAGGATGGGACGGGCGGCTGTACGCCGATCCCGAGGAAACTCAATCCGGCTTCCAGGAGGATGGCGGAGGCAAAATTTGCGGCCGATATGACAATCACGGCTCCCATGATGTTGGGAAGGATATGGTGAAAGATGATCCTGAAATTTGAAAAGCCAAGTGCCCTTCCTGCTTCCACGAATTCTTTCTCGCGTATGCTCAGGATCTGTCCGCGCACGACCCGCGCAACTTCCACCCACATGGTCAGTCCCACCGCGATAAATACCTGCCAGAATCCCTTTCCGAGGGCAAAGGTGATTGCGATCACGAGGAGCAGGGTGGGGATTGACCAGACCACATTGATGAACCAGACGACGATGGTGTCGATCCATCCTCGAAAAAAGCCGCCTATGGCACCTACTGTTATTCCGATCAGCAGGGAAATAAAAACAGAGATGAACCCTACTGCCAGGCTTACCCGGGTCCCTATGATCAGCATGCTGAGATAATCCCTGCCGAACCGGTCGGTCCCCAGCCAGTAAGTCCTGCTGACGGGTGCGATCATTTGCCCCGCGGGTATGGACTTTTCTATCGGGTGCAGGACAGGTGGATCGGCATATTCCTCAAAAACGACCTGCTTGCCCTGGGTTTTCCAGGAAGTGACCGGGATAAATGAATAAAGACTTCTCTGTCCGAAGAGCATACGGTGGATCAGTCCCTGGTTTTCGGGTGGACTGTTCTTCTTTATTTTTAGAAAAGTTACAGAGGTTCCGGGTTTACGTAATCCCAGTTCAAGGTACTGATCGTTGGCATAGGGCGTTGAATCAGGAGTGATCAGGTACCCGAGAATGGCGATCACTATGGCGATCAGGATGAAAACCAGCGAGCCGAAACCCAGCTTGTTATTCCTGAATTTCCGCCATGCCAGCACCGACAGGCTTGCCGAGGATTCGTAATGGACTTTCCTGAAGAGCACGGTTATCGATTTATGCCGGTAAAGGTCGGAAGAAGTTTTTAAAGTTAGTGAGACTAAAATTTCAGGAACGAAGTGAACTGAAATTTGTAAGTCGAACTCCTGCCAGCCGGCAGGCAGGAATCCCGACGAAGGAGGGATCTCTTCCCGACGAAGGAGGGATCTTTTTTAGTTCATAAAGTTTGTAAAGTTCATTAAGTTATAAAGTCAGGGATGCACTTAGCTAAAAGCATCCAGCATCCAGTCCTGCTACGTGAGGATCTCCGCTTCATTCCGACATCCAGTATCCATTTTGAAATCCGGGAAAAAGATTGTATTTTTGCCGCCCTGAATAAATGGTGGTTGTAGCTCAGTTGGTTAGAGCGTCAGATTGTGGATCTGAAAGTCGTGGGTTCAAGTCCCATCTTCCACCCAGAAAGATTGAATGAGTAATGAGTAATTATGGAATTGGTTAATTCTGTAATTACTCATTATTCATTACCGTCATTACTAATTCTGACATTGCTAATTCTTATTGCTCCCATTTTTCCTGGTTGTTTTTATAATTGCAAAGAGTGTTTTCCCCAACTCCTTGCTATAAATTATTGTGCGTACTTTCTCTGAAAAATAGAAACACGAAATCCTAATTCCTAAATCCATTAAAAAGGACAATAGTGTCAGACAAGTACTAATGCAGCTTCTGAAGGTTGCGAACCGTACTCCATCATTTTATTGGTAAACAATCTTTTTCACAAAAGTGCTGTCTTTTGTGCATACTTTGATTAAATAAATTCCCTTGGGTTGACTTGAAATATCAATATTTAATGCGGACTGATTTGAAAAATATCCCGAGTAAATAGACATACCTGAAGAGTTAATAATTTCTATAGTACAATTCAGATCACTGCCATTATCAAGTCTAACCCGAAATTTTCCATCGCATGGGTTTGGGAATATTATTAAGTTTTCACTAGACACTACTTTTTTATTAGATTTCCCTAATTGGTGATATCCGTCTTGATCATAAAGAGAGATGGATTTAGAATTTTGAGGAAATTGTTGGCATCCTTCAATATAAGCGTGTAAATATGAACCATTCTTAGACCAGAAACCACCTTGTGGATTTGTCGGATCTTGTGATGGAAGAAGTACAATGGAATCGCCGGCATTAAAAACCGTCAAACCATTCACATCAATCGTATTTTCTGCGGTAATATAACCACTGACTTCCCACTCCCTTATTTTCCAAGAAGGAACGAATTCAGTAATGTTTTGATAATGATCCACGCAATTCCACATATAAAAAGGTGATGTATAAAGCTCGGGTTGACAAGCAACGGGATAAAATTCACCACCATATACCTCTAAACGAGAATCCGTCCAAACCGGGTATGATAATGCATTTTTTGTAGAAATCGCATTATGAATTCCAAAATAAAAAGGGCTGCCATATTCGGGATCAGATGAGGTGAAATTATAATCACTTATCCGGCTGTTTTGCCAGGTCAAACCATAATCTCTTGACATCGCTACATAAGCATTTACAAACCCATTCAATACGTCATCGTCTCTATCATCATAGAAAATTACAGATAAGGTTCCAGTTTCGTCATCACAGCAAATCCATGGGCAGAACGAATGTTTATTTTCCGCTTCATCAGGAGTAGTATTTATCCTTATACGATTTGACCATGAGTCTCCTCTATCTTTGGAGTAGATTAAATAAATATCAATCTCATCTAAAAAGTGACTATTTATAGAATCATATGCGTGTTCAGCCCAAACAACATAAATATTTCCCCGGTTTGGACCTTCACTTTTATCAACACACATGGAAGGAAACGAGTTTACTGAAGCATTGATAAAGGGCCAACTACCATAGGCAAGCCGATAAGATGAAATTCCATTAATTGATTGAATCTGGGTGCCGTAAGAAAAAGGAAATTGGGGATTTACCATTCCAAAACTATGACCTCCATCCAGAGACCGGGTGAAGACCAATGCCTTTTCGGTCATACCTGAGATTTCAAGTGGCATATTATTTTGGCCGTAAGGTGATGATACTGGATAAGCAGCCCAAACAACATATACCTCACCACTTGGTCCTGTTTGAATATTTGCACCAATATTGAATGAAGAATCAGGTGAGAAAATTTCAGTATAAATCACTTTATCGTTAAATGAATTTTCCCAATCGGCTCCTTGATCCTTTGATTTTGAAATCTCAATATCACCACAAAATGGATAAAAAATATTCCCTCCAAATTCATTTACTATTCTGTTCTCAGGCGTGTAAGCGCAATAAAGATTTCCACAATATGGGCTTGTCTTTGAATTATCAATCATCATATGAGGATATTTGAGAGTATAATAGTTATACTCAGGATTGCTTTGAATCAGGGAGTTAACGATAAATGGCCCAGTCCATGTACTATTCGAATATTTACCAACCCTAATATCAGTTAGTGCATAGTAATCATGAAGTGGATCAGGCATTACATATCCTTGGAAGCACGTGTACCATACACTCTGGTTATCAACAACTGTTGAGGGACCCCCATATGAATTGTAATTCGGATTATTGAAATTTCCCATGCTCCAAGTTTGTCCTTTATCGGTAGAACTAAACCAATCGTTACAAGATATACCGTCTGGAGAGATAGCTCCCTGGACATCACAAACTTTAATAGTAAATTTATCATTGGGATCAATAAAGATAGAGGCTTCACTATGCGGACGGGCATCTACCGGTGGTATTGTGTTATCCAGGCAACCATCCAATGAATGAACATTTGTCACTCCAAAATCAGGGAAATTAATAATATTATCGTCATTTTGAAACCCACATACGGATTCATCGAAAGGTTGATAGCGCGAAATTTTATATTGACCCGAAAATTCATGGTTAGTGCAATCAGATTTTTTATTTAGTGAGGAATTTGATTTTTTTTGAATCGGAACATTTTTTCTTAGGGAGGAAGTCCTGGATGTTGAATCAGATTGCTGAGAATAGACGTTTTGAAAGAATAGAAAAAATGTTACAAGCAAGAAACAACAAATGAGAAACTTTGTTTTCATGAATGTATCTCCTATATTGACTTAATCATTTGTGATTAACGATTTTCAAGTTTTAATTTTAAATCATCGATCTGTTTCTGCTGTTCAATAAGATATTTTGTAAGTTCCTCAACCTTTTTAAGAAGAGCAACATTCATCTCTCCAACGCTTATTCCGTTCTCATCAATCTCTTTTGCACTTGGTATATCCGGAAGATGTTGATTCCTATTAATATAATTCTCAACTTCTTTCAGGGGAAGTAATTTATAATCACTCCTCAAAACATAATCTGGCCAGTTTGCACGTTTCCTGACCTTTAGTTCTTGACACAGAATACTACCATTAACTGCAAGTTTATATCCATATGTTGTCGGTGTACCAATACCAACGGTTCCATCATTTTTCAGGTACAGAGCATAATTGAACCCCGCCTGTAGTTTGGTTGCAACTCTCCAAAAATTCAAACCACTGGATATTGAGTCAATTGTATCTGAAGAATATTCTATTCCCCATTCCCCGTTGGGACAGGTAGAATCAATAACTTCTCCAAATAAAATGCTTCCATTTTTGCTTGCCGGTGCAAAATCTTGTATGGTTGGGCTGCGTGAGATAAGAATATTTCCATCAATGACATGAAGTCTTTGATATATTTTATCTGTATTCTTTTGAAAACCAATACCTACATGTTGAAGATGAGGATGCGAGTACATATCACTATCCCTATTTATTAACCATCTATTACCACCTCCAAAAGTTGATGGGTCAGTCCAGTTGCCATTTCCTTCGGCATCAGAAAGTAAAATGTAGCCAAGTCCTGGATTAGTAACCATTTGAAATGAATCTGTTTTCGTTTTAAGATGTACAATTATTCCAGTTGAATCAACTCTTAAAGAAGCAGTTGAAGGAGTAGATGGCCCGAAATTAAAATCGATATAATTATTCCGATTTAGCGTAAAAATGTTCAATCCAGGGGGATTGCTTCCTTCTAAAACTAAACTACCAATCTTAACAGGGTCTTGGAAATAATTTAAAATCCCACTGGTCAAGCTTGTTTGATAAATCCCATATAGATAGGATCCATCATTAAACCAATGTTTTACAGAACCCTTATTTGTCATATCTGTTTGAAATGCAGAAAATCCATAGGCGGGGTTATCAATAATATGAAATTTTGCTGAAGGGACAGTTGGATTAGCAAAACCTATCCCGACCCTGCTTATGCCAACTAATGGATAATCATATTGAAGAATTTCACTAGCCGTTGAATTCATTTTTGCAAGGTGTATCCAAGTCTGACAGATAACCACATTGGATCCAAAAATCCAAAGAACTAATACAAGGAATATCATCCTTGAAATCTTTTGTAAGTATTCTATTGTTTTCATGTTTGATAAATTAAATCAATTTTAACTATTTGGATATTATTATTTTTTTACTTTGGTAATTAGTGCCGTATGAAAAAGATATTAAATAACAACCACTTGGATAATTTGAAATGTCGAATTTCAACGAAGTTTGCCCTAATTGATAATATTTTTCAGAAATATCTCCAACTTGTTGTCCGAATTGATTGATTAAATAGATTTTGACAAAGCAAGGGACATTCAATGAGAAGTCAATATTGATTACAGACAAGCACGGATTTGGATAGACCTTAAGTGCCTGATAATCGGTCAAATTATTTTCATTTGGGATTCCTGTCCATGTACTAAAGGGAGCATCAAACAGTGCAATTCCGTTTCCACCTACCCCTTCCTCAGACCAGACATTGACTCCTTGTTGTTGCGCAATGTCTAATTTAACTTTTGGATATGGTTTCGCAAGATCAAGGCTGTCATTATATCCGACAGAAATGTACTGCCAGAAATCAGGATTTATAAGATTGAAATTATTTGTGATGAATGGAAGTTTTCGAGTCGTAGAATCATAAAAGGTGGCCATAAACGTGGAATCATATGGATTAAAATCAATTGATGGTTGCAAGTTATAATGAACCGGATTCGACACAATCATTTTATTAAAATAATCATGATTTGCAGCCTGCAGATTATAAAAACCTTCTAGATCATATTGATGACTTGAGGGTATATACTTTTCAACTAATACGACCTCAGTCATATTTGCGCTATCATTGTCAATATTATTCGACTGGCAAGCAATGACAGGATTTCTTGCTTTACCATTTGTCAAAGGATCAAGATTATCAAGTTGTACTGATGGAGTGAATGGACTATTTATTCCGGAAGTCGTATGTGCAATAAATATGTTAGCGGTGTCAGCATCAAAACTGTCTCTTTGTTCCCAGACGGCAAAGTAATTTCCAAGAGGCCATGAAGGACTTCTGCCATAAGCCAAGGAGACTTTCCGGTATCGATGATTTGAAGTAACTGCAATGATTTTCTTATTATCAAGTGAATCCCCTGTGCTTGATGAGTAAAAGATTACGGAATCCTTTTGACTCCCGGTTGGTGAGTGTTTGCTCAGTATTACACCAAGGCTTTCTGGGTGTGATAAATTCGATGGGAAGGGTAAGTCGGTTGCTAGTGAAACACAATATCCACTATCATTCAGAAGAGGTTTTCCGTTTTCTCCATTATTTCCGTTAAATTGAACAACATATAAACTTCCCATTCCCGTTTGCAAGTTAGATTGTGTTAATACTGCAGCTAATACGACTTTAAGGTTAGAAATAGAATCTCCGGTTACAGCAATATCGAGGGAGAGTAATACACTATTATTCATCGGCCAGTGTACATCTAAAATTATGGACCAGGTTAAACCACCATCCTTTGATCTCAGGACAGTTGTTGATGCTGTATTTAAAGCACTGCTGTAGGAATACACAGAATATAACCATCCATTGAATGCAGAACATATTGCGACCTGACCCTGGTTTTGCGCAGAACTATCATGAATTACAATGTCTTTCCCAAACAATGGAGATTGGGGTTTTAATGGAAGTATTGATCCATTATATCCCTGCTGGGCATGAAGTCCATTCAGAGAAATCAGGCAAACCAGAACAATTGCTGCTTTTTGTAGAGTTTTCATAACGTTTGTATTAATGGTTTTTGATCCAGATTAATAGTTTAGTAGCCCCAAGTATAGCAAATAGTTCCTTACATATTACAATAAACAGCCACGGGTAAATAATTCATATAATCCATAAATGAATTTCCAGGGTTATTTCGCCATTGATATCAATCCGCTTTCGCAAAGCTCTCATTAAACTTGAACAGCGGAAATGAATATGCATCGGATTTTTGAAGCATGCCCTGTATAGACTTTGAACTCCCTTCGTCAATCCAAACATCTACCATAATATTATCTTCTGATTCTACCAATGAGCCCCATTCTCTTTCGTCAATTGGAACTGTAAGAGTTTCCCCACATTCAATTGTAAATGGGCCAAGCACAGTTGTGTAATCGAGGGTATAAATCCAGGCTGTTGCCTGACAATTTTGCACAGGACCATTTGCGGATTTAACATGAATGTTGAATTCTCGTTTCCCTTTACTATTCCCTGGTGGAGGTGAAAATAGGTCCTTAAAATTTGCATATCCATTTATTGGAACGTTGTAAGATGGAATGGGATATACTGGAATTTGCTGTGAATAGATTTTTGAATTGCCGACACCAATGATCAACACAATCCCAATTAAGACCAATTTCAAGAATGAATATCTTGCATTGTGGATAATAGAAGTACGATTTCTTGAAAGTAGTATTTGTCTCAAGGCAATTATTCCCATATTACCTTGATTGAAAGGCTGTGTCTTTTTCATATGGAAAAGTTTAATTTGAGATAATTGAATTCGAGGATAAAAATATTTCGATGAAATATTTTATGCAATGGAAATTATCTGTACCAATTTGTTACAGAAAAATGCAAAATTATTTCAGAAGATGAGGATAAAATATTGAGTAACAAAAGATAAGAAAAGATATATGTGCACCAGATGGTGCTCATTTTGTGCACAACGAAAATGAATATTAGGCACTTTCCTCAAATTTCTTCAGAAAGCGAACCGAAATATGTTAAAATTAGGTTAAGAAAAATTTTATGATGGACCCCTTCTCCCAGGATCAAATCTCTCCAACTTCTGTCATGAAGCTTACTAATTCAAGGTTATTTTTTACCCCGAAATGTATGCGCAGCCTTTTGATGGCATTATCAAGTGTTGACAGGCTGATTATCATGCTCTTTGCTATTTCTTTGTGGCTTTTACCGTGAGCCAATTGGCTCAGTATCTCTCTTTCCACATCAGTAATTAGAGGTTTTGACGAAGATATGCTCTCGAATCTTTCATTATCATCTATTTCGGAAAGTCTTATGGTGAAATATTTTTCACCGTTGGATACTTTGTAAATTGCAGATTTCAACTCCTGTCTTGATGTGTTCTTTGTCAGGTAGGCATGCGCTCCTTCAAGGTACATCCGGCGTTTCCATTTTGCGGAATCATCGTAGGTGTAAATAATAATCTTTTTATCAAGAAAATGCTCCCGGATTTTTTTTATGTTGGGAATTGGTGTTTTATTCTCAAGCCAAAGATCTAGAATTATGAGATCAAAAGTAGCTGGATTAGCTTTAGCTACCGCTTCTTCAACGCTTGATGCCGAGCCTGTTATTTCAATTCCGTCGCGTGATGGGAAGAAAAACCGCTTCAAACCGGAAACAATTATTGCCTGGTGGTCTTCGATTACGTATGTGCGGATCATTTGTTAATCATTTTTGCAAAATATGTTTACTTTGATCTTCTATAAACAATTCCTAGGTAAATGGGATTATTATCGTCCATTTCGTTCCTGCTCCTGGCGAAGAACTTAGTGTGGCGATACCACCCATAAGTTTTGTCCTTTCATAAATATTAGCTAAGCCGATTCCATCCAGGGAACGGTTTTTGGGATCAAATCCTGGTCCGTTATCCTCATATAGGATATATATGTTCATATATTGGCACGCAATTGCAAGATTGATTTTCCCTTCCTTCACATATTTTGCAGCATTGGCGAGGAGTTCTTGCACAATTCTGAAAAGATGAATTCCGAGCTCTTGCGACACATTAATGGGTTCCTCCGGCAGTTTCAATTTTATCGGGATATTTGAGAAATAGAGCATATCGTCGCAAGCACCCTTTACCAACTCGTTAAATGTGAATTGTTCGATGAATACTCTGTCCATTCGATGTGAGATCTGCCGTATCCGTTCTGCAAGCTGTGTAAGCTTGAGATGCAAATCCTCTTTGATTTCTTTGTCCTCAATGTCTGATGATTCGATTTCTCTCAGCATGTGATTGTATAAAGGACTGGTGAGATCGTGCAGTTCCATAGCAAGCCGCCCTTTTTGGTTCTCTTCAAGGTCGAGTATCTTTTTTGCTGAAGCAACCAATTCTTTCTGTATTCTGAGCCTTTTGCGCTGGGAAAACCAAAACGCAACAAATGCAAGTACAACCATAATTAGCAGGATTCCCGCTATAATAATTTTCATTTTTTGTATCCGGTTCTCCTTTTGTTGTACATCTTGTTTAAAAGTTTGAATTGTCAGCTCTTTGTTTTTCACTTCAAGAAGCGTTTGAAGGAGCCGAACTTGGTCCGAAGCTTGCTTAATATCTGCAACTTCCCTGAAATGATTGGCTTTCTTTTCAAATGAGAGTGCTTTTACTGTCTTGCCCTGGGCGGTTAACACATCTGAATAGGTATCATAAAGTGTCGACATCCAATCGAAGTTTTCTTCTTTTTCTGCAAGTGGAATTGCTTCGGTAATGAGGCATTTTTCCGCTTCTTTAAGGTCGTTTTTTTCAAGGTATGAATAAGCCAGATTATTTAGGGTGCCAATTTTAACCTCATACGAGCCACCTGTACCGATAGTTTCTATTGCCAGCTTATAATACTTTATCGCACTATCCTGGTTTGCATATCTTAAAGCGATATTGGCCAGAATCATTGCTTTTATTTCTTCTGATCCTGGTGATTTTTGTAAAAGCTCAAGAGCGTCCTTTTGAATATGGATTGATTTTTCCGTGTCCGCTTCAAAAAGTGCCAAATTCCCCAAAGCAGCTCCCATCTGATTGAATAGAGAGTGCTTATTGGCAATTCTATATGCTGAATCTATGAGGATTCTTGCCCCTTCTTTGTCTTTCAAATCTTTTTTTAAACTTCCAAGGCTATTATATGCATTTGACAATACAATTTCATTCTCTTCTTTCTGTGCGCTTCTAATGGCTGAATCCAACAATACCGTTGTCATTTGGTAATCGTGCGTTGCAAAATAGAGATCTGAAAGATTATAGAACAAAGAAGGCCTGAGATCGGAAAGCCCGAATTTGCTGATGATTTTTGAAGCTTCATTGTAAAAGAAATAGCAGGAATCATTCTTTTTATTCAAATAAACCATTCCAACCGTCATCATAGTTTTTGCGAGCATTTCAGGATTGTCTAGAAAATTGGACATGGTGTAGGCTCGCTTCGCATAAATCAATGCCCGAGAATGGTTGTTGACTTTTAAGGAAGTTGCAAGTGAATCCAGTTTGTTTATCGAATCCACCAGTAGCATTATCCTTTGTTTTTCAGCGAGTGGATAATGTTCCGATGATTTTTCATGGCAGCCTTCCATGAAAATGATACTTGAGAAAACAAAAAATGGATAAAAATATTTTCTCATTATAGATAATATTAGAAAGCAAATATATGGCAAATGTAAATCAATCGAACAGGACCTTTAGCCAGAAACTCGTTTCTCTGGCTTCTTTCAGGGCAATGGAGGTCTTGACCGAAGATTTATTCGATAATGATATCCTGGCCTTATGGTGTAGGTAAAGAGATCGAATTAAGAATGTATAATTACCGAATTTATAATTCAGAAATTATACATTCTTAATTGAAGATTTTATCTATTTTATCACCCCCGAAAAAGTTGATCTGAAGTCTTCCCACGGAGTTTTCACATAGGCATCTTCCCCGAAATAATGCAG
>Ga0224522_1000633_pt1 | contig 10973 bp, 9 predicted proteins | sample CFST25metaG_FD_182733 | JGI IMG/M metagenome (GOLD analysis project Ga0224522, IMG submission 182733) | Peat soil microbial communities from Stordalen Mire, Sweden - C.F.S.T25 | ecosystem: Environmental > Terrestrial > Soil > Wetlands > Peat | place: Sweden: Norrbotten County, Stordalen Mire...
TTCTGTACCTCGACTGTCGTCATCTCGACAAAGAAGACCTTCTTAACCATTTTCCAACCATCTATGCCAAGTGTTTGAGTATCGGCATTGATATACGGAAAGATATGATCCCTGTGGTTCCGGCTGCGCATTATACCTGCGGAGGAATAAAAGTTGATGAATTTGCACAAAGCTCTATTCAAAATCTATATGCGACAGGAGAATGTGCTTCTACAGGATTACATGGAGCTAATCGATTGGCGTCAAATTCATTGCTTGAAGCATTGGTATTCTCTAATCGTGCCTCAAAACATGCCGCTGAGAAGATAAAGGATATAGAAATCTGCGAAGAGATTCCGGATTGGGATGCAGAGGGCATGGTCTTAAATGAAGAGATGGTATTGATTACACAGAGTCTAAAAGAGTTACAAGCGATTATGTCGAATTACGTTGGCATTGTGCGTTCTAACCTCCGTCTGCAAAGAGCCTTCGACCGCTCAGAGATTATCTATCAGGAAACCGAAGCTTTATACGATCGAAGCATCCTTACCGTTAAGATTTGTGAGTTACGCAACTTAATACTCGTATCTTATCTCATTATTCTGAATGCCATTGAGCGAAAAGAAAGTATAGGACTCCATTTTTCTCTCGATTATCCTAGAGCAATTGGGAATATTCATTAGTAAATATATCATTATAGTCTAATATTATGGCACTTATTAAAACCGTTAATAAACAAACCCCTCAATTCGGGAACGATTGTTTTCTTGCCGACAATGCAACAGTAGTTGGCGATGTAGTGATGGGCGATCAATGTAGCATCTGGTTTAACGCAGTAGTCCGGGGTGATGTACATTACATCCGCATGGGCAACAAAGTTAACGTTCAGGACGGAGCCATCGTTCACTGTACCTATCAAAAATGGCCTGTGAATATTGGAAGTAATGTTTCGATAGCCCACAACGTAATCATTCATGGATGCACCATTCACGACAATGTACTCATTGGTATGGGTGCAATTGTGATGGATGGCGTAATCATTCACAGCAATTCAATGGTTGCAGCCGGCTCAGTTGTGCTCGAAGGTACTGTCATTGAATCCGGAACGCTATATGCCGGTGTTCCCGCCCGTAAGATCAAAGATCTCGACCTTGAATTGATTGAAGGACAAGTCCTCCGTATAGCCGATGCCTATCCTAAATATGCATCATGGTATAAAGAGGAGGAATAAGGAATTAAGCGAAATAGGTTGTATTTGGATGTATGGCGGTTTGATATTAAATACGCCTTTACGTAGTGCTTGAATAATTGACACCCAATCGCTTTTTTGATTTATTAGTTGGCTTATGAGCCAATCATGAGCCCAACATGAGCCAATTATGAGCCAATGCAATAAAGTTACAATTCAGTATATAAAGTAATTAGATTTTTTTTTACTTGATGCAACCATGATGCAATTATGATGCAACATGATGCAACATGATGCAACTAAAAAGATAAAATATAGACGGCGCGAGAACTGTCTGTGCCCTAAATAAAGTTGACTAAACAATTGATTCAGAACACCTAATTCTTATAAAACACCGTTCTGATATTATTAAAGAACCGTTCAATCAATCGCTTATCGGCAGTAATGATTTCCGCCTGGGCTGTCATGCCCAGTCTGGGCTTTATCACCTTCCCGAAGTTTGTCTTTAATCCATTCTTAAACTCTACCTTCGACATAAAGATACTATCATTGGTGGGTACCTCTGAGATATAAGAGATCGTTCCATTTACCATTCCGAACTCCTGATATGGGTAAGCAGAGAACTTCAGGTTTACCCGTTGCCCTTTTCTTATCTTGCCAAACGAATACTGCGATATATTCATCTCTCCATAATAATTGGTAGTAGAAGGTGCTATGTAAAACACCTCCTGGCCTGTCTTAATAGTTTGGTTTTCCTGTAAAAAGGTTGAGAACAGTAGTGTGCCATCAATTGGAGCAATCAGCAAGTATTTTGATTTCCAGTTTTCAATTTCACTACGTAGTGTATTCAGTGATTGGGCAAAGCTTAGTTTCTGATCGCTGATCTGCTTATCAAGCTCCATCTTCTCTCTTTGTTTTGCCATAAGTGACGACTGCATATTAATGATGGAGGCATCCATCTGTTTTAATGAGCTCTTCTTGGCCAGGAACTTACTTTCTTCTCTTTTATAATCGATCGGAGCAATTACCTTTTGAACAGACAGTTGCTTGTTCGATTCAAATTCACTCTTTGCCAGTTCAAAGTCCTGCTCCATCAACCCTTTCTGATCTATCAGGTTTTGCTGTTGGTTACTAAGAAATTGTTCCTCTTTTACCAACATGGTCTGTTTCTGAATATAAAACCCATTCGTTAAATATGCCTTTAACTGGATGTATGCATTATCGAAGGATTGGAAAGCAGGTTGGATCTCTCCCAGGTGGGTATAGTTTCTATCATTAAACTTTACCAGTGTCACAAAGTCATTACCATCTAATGTCTTTTGTAATCCATCCAACGCTTTCGACAAGCCGATCACCTCTTCATGGCTTGCTATACTCTCCAGCCATGCCAATACATCGTCCTTGTGAACCGCTGTTTGTTCTTTGGCAACCAGCTTGATGAGTTTGCCGGTTATCTTCGCATTGATCGCCTTGGGACTATTGATGGACACCAGCCTTACCGATGCATTAACCACATCAGGGTATTTGATCAGCCATGAGAGAAACAAAACAAGCAACAGGATAAAGAAGAAGACGGAGATACCCCAACGGATAAGCCAGTGAGGTGGTCTACTTATGATCTCCTGCACCTCTTCACTTCGGGTGTCCAATAGATTGGAAATGGATATCTTATTTTCAGGCATCTTTTTATCTTTTTTCTGCTTCATTTAATTTGTAGTTGTACTACTGTCCCAATTCCAGTTGATTCTTTACCAACTGATAATATTCTCCTTTCTGAGCCGTTAACTCATGATGCGAGCCCAGTTCAACCACTTCTCCTTTATCCAGAACTATAATCTGATCTGCATTCTTCACCGTACTCAGCCGATGGGCTACAATCACTACGGTACGCCCTTTAAAGAAGTCGTTCAGGTTCTCCATGATGATGAGTTCATTGTTTGCATCCAGTGCATTGGTGGCTTCATCAAAGAAGATGTATTCGGGGTTCTTGTAAACTGCACGGGCAATCAATATCCGTTGCTTCTGACCCTGGCTGATGCCGTTTCCTTCCGATCCTATTTTTGTATTTAAGCCCAAAGGCAAAGATTCTATAAACTCCTGAATGTTGGCTACTTTTGTGGCATGCAGCAACCGATTCATATCAATGCGTTCCTCTCCAACGGCAATATTTTTGGCTATGCTATCCGAAAAGATAAATCCCTCCTGCATCACCACTCCGCACAGGCTACGCCAATACCGGTTACTAACCACCGAAAGTGAAGTCTCGCCAATACGGATCTCTCCTTTGGCAGGGGGATAGAACTTGAGCAGTAGCTTGAGCAGGGTGGTCTTTCCACTACCGCTCATCCCTACAATAGCAGTTGTCTTTCCCTTAGGAATATGCAGATTGATCTGCTTTAACACAGGCTCTTGTCCTGCACCCGGATATTGAAAGCTGACATTTTGCAAGGTAAGGTCTTTGTGTTCGGGCAGCTGATCCAGAAATGTTTTATCCAAAGGCTCTTCATCATCCATACCATGGATTTCATTTAACCGCTCCAGACTGATCTTGGCATCCTGAATGCTTTGTGTCAATCCGATGAGCTGTTCTACGGGACCGTTTAGTTGTCCGATGATATATTGCATGGCCATCATGCCGCCAAGGGTTAGCTGACCATTAATAACGGCCTGAGCGGCTAAGAAGGTGATGAAGACATTCTTCCCTTCGTTCAGAAAGAAGGCACCTATCTGTTGGTACTGGCTTAATGCCAATCCTTTGATGCTTAGTTTAAACAGGCGAGCTTGTATGCGTTCCCATTCCCAACGTTTTTGTTTCTCGCAGTTATTCATCTTGATCTCCTGCATACCACTGATGAGCTGTATCAGTGAGCTCTGGTTCTTCGAGGCTACATCAAAGCGTTTGAAGTCGAGCTTGCGTCGTTGCTTCAGAAACAGTACAATCCAGGCTACATAGGCTATGCTGCCTATCAGAAAGACACCAAATATGGTCATGTTGTAATTAGCCAGTACTACACCAAAGACCACCAGATTAAACAACGAGAACATTGTATTCAGTGCGGTACCAGTCAAGAATGATTCTATGCGTTGGTGATCACCTATGCGTTGCATGATATCGCCAAAGTTCTTGGTATCGAAGAAGGAGACGGGTAACCGCATCAGTTTGATTAAAAAATCGGAAAGAATTGAGATATTGATTCGGGTACTGATATGAAGCATGATCCAGCTTCGGATAAAATCCACCATGGTTCTGCCTGCTATCAGCATTAGCTGGGCAATCAACACGATATAAACAAAACTGAGGTTGCGGGTATTAATTCCAATATCTATTACCGACTGGGTTAAAAAAGGAAAAATGAGTTGTAGTATACTGCCGGCCAGCAATCCCAATGCGAGTTGCGAAATGAGTTTGATATGGCTTAACAGGTAGCGAAGTAGTAGTCCGAATCCCAGCCCTTTTCTCTTTTCATCTTCTGCTTCATAGAACTTGGGGGTAGGTTCTATCATCAGGGCGACTCCTTCTTTTTCTCCTTCATGGGCAGTGCTGATCCATTCCCTCTTAAATTCTTCATCGGTAAATTTGATCAGTCCTTTTCCCGGATCTGCAACATATACCTTATTTCGTTCTATTTTATAAACTACGACAAAATGATTCTGATTCCAATGTACGATGCAAGGTAAGGGCATCTCTTCTTTTAACTTTTCAAAACTAAATCTGACACCCAATGATCGGAACCCTATATTCTCTGCCGCTTCACTAATTCCCAACAAGGAAACACCTTCACGATTGATCTGTGATTGCTTGCGTATTGTCTCCAGTGTATAATTGCGGCCATAGTGCTTTGCGATCATGCGCAGACAGCTAGGGCCGCAGTCCATCGAGTCGAGTTGTTTATAATATGGAAAGGCTTGTGTTATCATTTATACCTGCTTTGCATTTTTTAAAGTATTTTAATATTCTGAGAAAAGATAGTTTATGCATCATATTTCTTAAAACAAACATAATAAAGGAAGCTCAAGAAAGCACTAAGTTTACTTTCTGCGTAATACCTATAAATTCTATTTTTTACAATAATCTTCTCAATCCATTTCTCCACATCCGTTTTTAAATTTATTTCGATAGGCTGTTTTTGTATAATACAATCCGCTTATCGCTGAATGAACTAATAATATCATTGGTTCGGTCAGTCGAACCATCATCAATAATAATGAATTCAGAATCAAAGAAAGTCTGATCTAAAATACTATGGATTGCTTCTGCTAGGTAAAGATCACCATTAAAAACAGGCATAACCACTGAAACAAAGGGCGAATGTTTTGAAGAATAAGTCATACTAGTTTTGAAAATAGTTAACGATTACCGATAAAGAACTGTAAAGGAATGAAAATTTAAACATATTTCGTTTTTTATGATAATAACCAGGCTTCGTTCCATGTGCTTTTCAGCTTTTTATGATATTGATTACTTAAGAATAACAGGTCGAAATTGTTATTAAATTGCCTTTGTTCAAATTGCATTACATTAAAAGAGCTATTTATCTGATAATAAAACCTATTATCTAAATAATGATGAAATAAATTTTTATCATTATTGGAGATTAAAGAAGGCTTTGATATATCATATAACATCTTTGCATGCTTTACCCCATTAACATCCTGTAACATTTCACTTGCAATTGAATATGCGTATAAAAGATGTAAATAGCCTTCTCCTAAAGAGGGTTCCAGAAATGACTTTGCATTGTTTTTAATAAAAGAGAGGATACTACGAATCAACCGCTCTGCAATTTCAAGGTTTATTCTTTTGGGAAGGATCTTGGTTAAAAAGATTAAGGTATGTGCAACTTCAATCAATCGTTCAGAGGATATGCTTTGTTCCAGATTAGGGCCGGTAAGTATTCCGTCTCCTTCTGCCAATAAGTTTTCTTTCATTTCATCAATTAGCAATACCAGACACTCCAGATTACAAATGTTCCGGTACCGATTATATATATCTGGCTGGTTTTGTGACATTAGTCTTTTATAGAAAAACATCGCTTTTCCAATCGTTCCATTTTTCAATGAAATATTTGGAGACTTTAAGCAGGTAACTGTTTTATATAACTCATCGTCCAAATCTTCCAACACCTCATTGGTGTCTGCCTGTATATACCCATTCTGCACCATCCACTCGATACCCCAGCCAATACCGGCTAACCCGTTTTCAAAATCTAGTTGCTCAACTATACTAATATTGTCGCTTATTTTGTTGAGCAAATGATTTGCACGTTCACTGAAATCAGTATCAGGAAATAGATCAGATAATAAAAAATAGATGATACATAGACCGGTCTGGCCATATAATAATCCAAAATTATTATCATTTAAAAGAATTAATTTTTCAATTTCTTTCTTAAGAAAATCGGGCGTTATTATTTCAGATGAAAAGCATTTATTAAGCATATGTCTTCCAATTTTTAATATAGGTTTGTATCTCAGATTTCTTCATAGAACAGATTTTCAGATATTCATCCATCATCATACATCGTTCTTCAATAGAACAATAGCCACTATTAATTCCTCTCTCATGTGTTAAATGATAGAGATTACCAGAAATACGCTTTATTGGATATCCCAGGATTTCCATACGCTTAACACGTTCAATATCATCGGGACCCCAGGCGAAGATATTTTCGTTCTCCATACCTGCCTGAATGTATATTTCACGGTTGAGTAAGATTGCGCCACCATAGGAACGCTTGCTGCCTACTCCAGCTTTATTTCGATTTGCTTCAAATAATTCCGGATCTGGCAATTTTAAAAACATTGCTTTTAACAAAAGATCAATATTTGCAAAATGCCCGTCGTAAGGTGATACAATTGCATGAGAACCCTGCCTCAACACTTCTACTGCCCGCAATAACTGTGGCAAAGGAAAAATAACATCAGTGTCGTAAATGGCTACATAAGGAGTGTTTGCCATGCAAATTAATTGATTATTATACTTAGCCCGATGAAGTTTAGGATTATTGCTTTTAACAAAGGAATATTGTACTTCAGGTGGGAATATAGCTTTTTCAAGCTGGCTTGTTTCATCTACTTCTAATATCAGGATATTTGCATCGAACCAGGTAGTTAAATATTGTATAACAGCTTTAACGTTTTCTAATCTGTCTGTAGAGTCTATCTTTACCAGAATTAAAAAAGAGACATCTTTAAGATCAATACGATTTTTTAACTGACAGGTATTGTAAGAATGAATGATCTCTTTTAATGGATAGCTGCATGTATCTTTATTTATTTCATTCAGGCTATCATAAAAAGGTGGGTAGTGTATATAATTTGTTTTACGAAAGATCGCAAGGTTTTCCCTTGATATAATGCCAGTATAATGTAGAATTTTTGTAGTATTCCATCTCTCAATAGGACTATCTGCCCAACAAAAATCCAATTCCGAATGAATCCTAAACATATAACCACTTAAAATAGCATTCCACCATACAACCCACATATCAGTACACCATGACTGTATCTGGACTTTATTGTGCTTCTCACAAAAGCCCTGTGCGGCATTATGCTTTTCTAGTAATCCATACAGATTTTCACAATCCTTTTCTGTCTTTTCCCAGAAGCCAGCTTTACAATATTTAATAAGATACTGTGCACCACCGGCATTTTCATTATTTGTTTCTACAAGAGCAGGGGTTACGCCAACAATATTACACATTTTCGTAAAAATATCTTCACCAACTGTACTGATGATATATTGTTTGTTGAGATACGAAGCGGTGTCAGAAGCATACCATGTATCATCATGAGTTAGTTTATTAAAATCAGGAAGAACACGAAACAGGATATCAGAGTCGTGATAGAAAATAAATTCATCCTCAAGATACTGAAAGGCTAAAAAGTGCTGATGTATAATATGTGGGCGAATTGAAGAGAGGTACGCTTTGCTCTTTCTTAAATCAGGATAGGTAAAGAAACTTGCTTGATGGTTAATCTGAATAAACTCAGCAAATTCCTGACTTAATCCACGCTTTGGATCATAACCAATCAGTACATGAATATCTTCACGGGAAATTCCTAGCTGACTAAAATTGAATAACTGCAATTTTAGTTGCCATAGAAAATAATAAGTGTCTGGTTGCGCTGAGATAAATATCATTATTATATCATATTTAAATAATTACATATTTGATTGATTAGTTTTTTAATGTTAATATTTTCATCATCATAAAATGTATTATTGATTATATAATTTACTTAAACCAAATATCGAAATAATTATTTTTATAAGTTTGAAAAACATAGAGTTGGGCAGTTATACTGATGCCCAACCCCTTTTAAATATTTAACTTCAATTATCTAGCTTTACCTGGTGATGCAATGTTCTGTTGAATCACAAAAATCATGAGGACAGGGACAAGGAACAGCATCTTTACAACTACCATGGGTACCACTACCACAATCAGATGAAGTAGATAAATACAACCCTCCCAATACCTTTTTCAATTGACTCCTGGTCAATACTTCAGCATTATGGGATAATGTCTGAAGATTTAATTTGAGTTTTTTCATGTATAACAAATTTTAAAATTATTCTGCAAGATTGCCCATTACAGATAATCGGATTAAGGTTTTGACAATCAAAACTCTTCTGGTCTCCATAAGAGCTTTAAAACCTTCAAGAACAATTTATGCCTGTAGATTTCAGCATCAACAGACTTTGGCTTGTTTAGCAACTTGTAGTTTACAACCAACAAGTGTAGGCATTCAAATTGTCTTTTACTTGTACCTATTCAAGTAAAAAATATGGCAAATCCTCAAATATTATATTGATCATATTGAAAAAAATTTATTATTCTATTTTCTGCTTAAAGTATCACAATGAACGTTGACAATAAAATCTTTTCTGGCTTTATTGAGACTGAAAATTTCATTCTCTAATGTCTAGCCTGCTTTAAACACGTAATATGTTGAATTTTAAACTTATATTTCATCTTTTGACAAAATACTGATTCAATACATTTCCTTATCGACGATGGTCTATGTTTCAGCATTATAGTTAATAGCTAAAAATTGACCTCTTCAATTATTAATTCAAATTTTTATTTAAAAAAATGTCCAGCTCTTCAGGTGAGATATTTTTTGCAATAATCTTTCCGGTTCTATCTATTAGAAAATTAGAAGGGTAAACACTAATGCCTAATCGTATACTCTCAATCCCACTAATGTCCCAATAGTGTTTCCATGTTAAATCGAATTTTTTAATGGCATTTGCATAATCAGTGCTATCTTTCTTCATATCTACTGATATGCCCACAATCTCAAACCCTTTGGAACGACAGGTTGTGTATAATTTTTTAAGTATTGGAAATTGAGCTATACAAGGACCGCAATGACTATACCAGAAATCTAATAACGTATAGGTAGCATATCCGCTGAAATTTAATCGCTCTGGTTTTGCCTCTAATGAATTTAGCTGAAGGAAAGGAAATGGGTTCCCAATTTTAGGTATTCTGCTATTGTCCAACCTTTTCTTTAAAGCCAAACCAGCAAACGTGTTTTTAATTTCATTTGATAACTTTGAATAAATAGAATCGTAAATAGGTTCATAGCCCCATGGCATTTGTCCAATTAAATACCATAAAACAGGATATGAGTTTGGATGTTTTGAAACATATTCAAGGTTTATACAATGATATTTGTAAAATATGGTTGGTGCTTTTGCATCGTAATATTTAATTACAATTTTCAATAAACTATCGTTTTTCGTTTTACGAATACTGTCATAATAATTATAAAGTACCTTTTTTTCTTCATCAATTAATTTAAACTGAGGTTTATATTCATTTAGATATTCTTTCATCGTACTATTTTCTATTCCACTTATCTCTTTTGTTTCTAGTTTATAAGAAACATTTTGGACCCCTTTCTCTAAAAAGAACATATCGGATTTACCAAATTTTCCTGTACTATCTTGATACAATAAACAAACCCCCTGAGGATATTGAATAGTCCCTGAAATTGAAAAAGTTCCATTTTTGATTACACCTTTTGTCTCTAATAGGGATTTAGAATAAAATATTGAATCCCCCATTGGATGTAAATTTACAGTACCAAAATCAGCATTGATTTTTCCATTCAACACAAAAGCATCACTTGATGTTTTTTGACAAAATCCGATGCTGCATGTGCAAAAGAGCATTGCAAATAAAGCCAGGTTCAATCTAATTGATTTCATAATTCTATTTTTATGGTTTAAATTTATTGACTCAGAAAATTAATTTATAATAACAAATCACAATTCGATTCAATACTATCTACACTAGCTCCCAGACTTTTATAGAAGTTGATAGCCGGCTGATTCCATTCAGAGACCTGCCATTTCAATTTCTTACACCCTTCTGCTTTCGCGAAAGTAATCACGCTGTTAATGAGTTTCGACCCTACCCCACTTCCACGAAACGAGGGCCTCACATATAAATCATCCATATACAACGATTTACCGATCCAGGTGTAGTAAGCAAAAAAGCAGGTAACGTATCCCACAATTTCATGATCATCGTCTACAGCAACAAACCCTTTTAAATAAGCCTTCTCAGCCTTTATTTGCTCCAATGTATTGGTCATTTTTTCAGGAAGCTTTTCAAATACTGCAAACTCCATAAAAAGAGCCAATAAGGCTTCAAAATCATTTTCAGTTATCTCTCTAATTTTGATGTTCATATAATTATATATTCCTTGAATAATTATTATCGTTTTATTGAACCCTCAAAATTATGAATAAATCTCAAAGCATGGTTAAATCCAATTTCTAATACAT
>Ga0224522_1000635_pt1 | contig 10959 bp, 9 predicted proteins | sample CFST25metaG_FD_182733 | JGI IMG/M metagenome (GOLD analysis project Ga0224522, IMG submission 182733) | Peat soil microbial communities from Stordalen Mire, Sweden - C.F.S.T25 | ecosystem: Environmental > Terrestrial > Soil > Wetlands > Peat | place: Sweden: Norrbotten County, Stordalen Mire...
AAATGCCGGTTAAATCGAAGGAGTCTGATGCAATGAGCAAGGATTTAAAGGAACGGGGATTTTCATTTGTAGGCTCGACAATCTGCTACGCATTCATGCAGGCGGCGGGAATGGTGAATGACCACCTGAATTTCTGCTTCAGGTATAAGGGGGTGAAGGAAAAATAAAAATAAAAATATTGTTCTATTTAAGTTGAATAAAAACGTGACTATTTTCTTTTTTAATTTCGAAGTCCATATTTGACAATATAAATTCATCCGTTTCCAGTATGCTTCCTGAAAGCAATTCCAGGTCTGAAGCAGGAGTTTTAACTTCAAAAGTAATTTCATTCTTTTTTTCATCGATGTAAACAGGAATAATCTTTTTCATCGTTAGTTTTTTGTTTTTATCGAATAGCACAATAACAGGTACCATATCGTAAATAGCTGATTTCTCACTGACTTGTGTGACACCAAAAGGAGTGTACGACATACCTTTTATCTCGGGATATTTAGAATATGAAATGGTTATTAAAGTATTTTTGGTGTCCAAAATTGCATTTAGCTTTTCCTGAATCTTGTTTTTTCCATCGGTTTCGAAATCCTTTTTTTCGTTATATATTTGATTGTAGTTATAATTATTCTTTGCTTTTTCGGTGTATTCTTTTATTTCCTGTTCGCTTAGTTTTACGGAGCTTTTAAGTAAATCACACAAATAAACACCATCATTGAAAATTTTTGTTTTCCATTCCGGCATCACGTAATCAAGTAATAATGCCTGGCAGGCTCCTGAAAAATATAATCTGAATCGCATCGGTCCGGTGCCATATTTGTTTCCAAAGCGGTTATCGCTTACAGATACAATTTTTACCATATCTTCAATTTCATCTTTAAATATTGCAGATAAAACTCCTTTATATCCTTTGAAACCGTTTTCGTAATACATCTCTTTTATCGGCTGTACTTTTTCACCGACATTCAAAAATTTATATTCGATATATTTAGCCAGTCCTTCTACATATTCATTCAGATTTTCATATTCTACCATTTCTTTTTTTAATAAAGACTGGCGATAAGTACGGATTGCTACAAACTCATTGATTTTTTCCCGTTTTACTGCCGGAGATTCGGTTAGAATTGCATCACGCAAAATATTACCTTCTAATACATAAAGAGAATTATTTATCGGGTCAAGCAATGGGTAAGCGGAAACCACAGATTCGTTAGCAAATTTATCCGGGGCTTTTTGGGTTTGATAGACATGAAATCCTTCGTGCAACATTGTCCTGATTTCATTATAAGGCGATGGAATAAAACTCCATTCATCCAGCCAGGTGGAAATAAATTCCTTATCCCGATTCCTTACAATATCTCCGATTTTGTTTCTCATACCGGAAAAGTAATCCGCTACTACAAGAACATCTATTCCTTCTATTTGCGTGCTTGTATTCTGGTCATCGATAGTGAAAACCGTCGAATCATTTCTGGCATAAATCATTTCATCTGATAGAGGATTGAATCCTTTATACATTGAGAACCCTGCGGGCTTATGAGGATAATTAATAAGCAGCTCTTGTACTTTTGGTCTGTAAAAAAGAGATGGCATTTTCGTAAAATCGTACCCCGGGAAAAGTTTATTTCCTAAAGTATTTGTAATGTTTCGTACTTCTTTTAAAGAAATGAGTTGTAAAGGGTTAATTTTCAACTCATCGACCGTTTGAACAAATACTTTATTTGCAATGAGTAAAGAAATTATTGTTATGATAAATAAATTTACTGCAAATTTTTTCATTTGTGGTTTTCCTCCGGTTTTATATTAAGTTGAAATTTCATTAAGAAAATAAAATCTCATTAAATAAGATGACGCTTTAAGACATTAAAAGTCGCATTTTTTTTCGGGATTTATTTGTTCAATCCGACCGGTAAAAAGGTTAGAAGATTTTTTTTGTCGGCTCTATGATATGCTTTGCCTTCATGCAGGCGGCGAGTATGGTGAATGACCAACTGAATTTATGCTTCAGGTATAAGGAGGTGAAAAAGAGCAACACTCAGTAATATATTTTTTGTATTATTTATGATTACGGATTCTACCAAAAAATCAATATCAAAATAACTTAATTACTTACCGTTTTTCTTCCCAGTATCATAATCGACATATCGTCCTTTTGTTCGGTGCCGCTTGTAAATTTACCAACATCATCGAGAAGAGATTTCAATAATTCCTTTGGACATTTATCTGCATTAGAATTAAGGAACGATTCGAGTTTTTCAAATCCATACTCGTTTTTGCCTGAGTTCATTGCCTCGCTGACACCATCCGTATATAAAACAAGTTTATCGTTTTTCTTAAATTCAAATATCACTTCTGTATCTCCCATATCCTGTGAAATATCATCTACTGCGCCCAGAGTAATGCCGTGTCTTTTTATTTTGAAGAGTTCCTTCGAGTCACCTGAAATTTTATACGGGGGAAGATGTCCCGCATTAAAAAGAGAACAGGTGTTTTTCTCGAGGTCTATGAGAGCAAACACTGCGGTTACAAACATTTTTTTATTCTGGGTTTTTCTTATCATCCTGTTGAGTTTGATAAAGACTTCTTTCGGATTTGTAGTATCTTCGAGAATCAGGTGCATGCAGCTTCTCAATCCGGAGAGCAGAAGCGCGCTTGCAACACCGTGTCCCGATACATCGCATATAAAAACACCAATCAGGTTTTCGGATATTTTGAAGTAGTCGAAATAATCTCCGCCGACTTCGTATGTCGGCACTGAGGTAGCCGCGATTTCCAGATCGCCGAAATGTGCTTCGCCCGAAGGAAGCATAGAAAGCTGAATTTCCCGTGCATAGTCGAGTTCCTTCTTCATCCTGTGAGTTTCTGTATGCCTCCTGGAATAAGTATCGAGTTGTGCAAGAAACTTTCTCTTTCTCTTTGTTTCTGCCGAATAGGCAAAAACGAAAAAGATTAATGCGATCATAAGGCTTGCAGCTTTATCCCAAACCGAAAAATTATTATAAACCAGAAGTTCTGTGATAATAGGTATTCCGAAAGCCACAGTGAAAAGCTGTACAATTTCATTTCTGGATAATTTGAAAAAAACAATCATCAGGCAGAAGAAAAAAACAAGAGAAGCGGCATTTTCCGAATCAACCTGGTCTTCGCTGATATCAATTTCAAAATCTTTTTTTACTTTCTCGACTTTTTCGACATTAGCTTTTCTTTCATCAGCGGTCAGGCTGATTTTTTTAATTACCTCAATCGATGTTCTGGCTATTATTATTGTCACAAGAGCAATAAAAAGATACCTGCGGATGTTGGATAGATTTACTCTTTTTTTGTAAACAATTAAAAAAACAAAAACGGCAAGAAAAATTATCAGATAGCAAAATGTGGCAGCGTGCAGAATTCCTTTTTGTGCCATCGACACAATTAAGGTAATTCCAAATACAATTACCAGTACTATGGATAGCCTTCTTAATATTACAATATTTTTTTCGTCCCTGTGGAGATTGTAGGCATCTCCCTTCGAAAGGTCGAGATATTTATCGAACTCGTAAGTCAGGTCTGTATATTTGCTCATAAGAACAAAGTTACTTTTTTTTAATTTTCAGGTCTGTATTGCTCGGGCAGTTTCCCCCCTTTTCCGAAGAAAAATTCTTTCATCTGGTCTTCGAAAATTTTATCGGATTCGGGAGAAGTCAGGTCCAGCCTGTATTCATTTATGACCATTTTAAAATAATCGAGAAACATTTTGAATGCTTCTTTTGAAACATTATCAAAAACCATTTGACCCGTTTCACCGGGAATGGGAGGTTTTGCAAGACCCGGCAAATCCTTGTCAAGCTTAACGCAATGTACGATTCTTTCTTCTGCCATTTATTACGTATTTATTATAATTTATTAAATTTTTACTGTTCTGTACTCTTATCAATGATTCTCTTTTCAAATACGGAATTTATTTCCTTTTGTTTCTGAACGGCTTCGATAATCAGGTCGCGGTCCAGGATATTTGTGTCTTCGGCTTTTATTTCCTCCGGGATCTCACCGAAGTATTTTTTCAGCTGTGATACAGTGTAATTGTTAGTTGAAACCGAGTAATTATTATTTTCGTTCAGGTCGCTGCCGCCTACAGTGATTTTGGTAATGAAGTCATCGGATTCGGGTGTTATATTCTTCGAATAAAACTCGACATATATACCCGACAAAAGAATATTATCGTACTCGGGATTGTCTTTTCCTTTGGATGACATTCTTATGCTGTTTGCAATCATTTTCTTCAGTGTTTTTCCCGTAACGGAAAATTTCATCATCGAGTTTCCGAACGGGTTAATTTCCCAGACATCACCGACCGTTATATCACCTTTTATCATAGTTTTTCTTATGCTGCCTGAATTTAAAAATGCGATATCGGTCTGAAGTTTTTCCCTGATAGCATCTGTTTCCCACTGCCCGAGATTATTTTTCTTCCAGTCGGAAAGCAGTGTTCCGATAGGTCTTTTCATTTCGGGTTCGATTGAGGCAATCATCTTTTCGACTTTTTCTTCCGCGGGCTTATCATAAACTGCAGAATCGAAAATTGTTTCGTAAAGTTTTCCGAAGTATTTAACTACGGTATCTTTTTTTATATCGACTTTAATATCCAGTTTACCGAGCCACCTGCCGTAAGAGCCTGCCTGGCAGATTAATACACCGTCGACTATTTCGGGTCTGAAAATCGGAGTATGTGAGTGTCCGCCGATAATAATATCGATATCTTTATGAAATTTTTCCGCAAAATCCTTGTCCCTGTCTTCGCCGTTGTGCGAGAGAAGTATAATAAGATTGCATTTTTCTTTTTTAAGAATAGTAATATCCGCTGCGATTGCCGAATCGGTATTTAGCATTTGAATATCCGAAACATTTTTCGGAAGAGTAAGTGTCATCAGGTCCATCGGGGATACACCTATAATTCCTATTTTAATCCCGTTTATATTTTTAATCAGATAAGGCTTGGCAAATGTTTTTGTTTTTCCTTTATATGCAAGATTCGCGGCGAGGAATTCATAATTTGCACCCTTTAGAGCAGAATCGAGAGAGTACATACCGTAATCGAAGTCGTGGTTTCCAAGAACAAATGCATCGAGTTTATAAAGATTCAGAAGTTCAATCTGGGAATAACCTCTCGTGATTGAAGAAATAGGTGTTCCCTGGAAATCATCACCGCCGTTCAGCAAAAGGGTTTTATTATCCCTGTATTTATTAATATATCCGAGCATGCTCGAAGTGCCGCCCACGAATACCTGTACCTGCTGACCCGTAGAATCTTTTTTGTTAATTTTATATGCCGTGTTTCTTGCGTGGAAATCGTTCCAGTGAAGAATAGTAACATCCTTAATATTTTCGTTGTCAGAATCCTGCGAATACCCGGGCAGAACAAAAAGAAACAGAAGAGTTATAATTAAATATTTTTTCATTTAGACTTTTTCGGTTTAGAATTTCAATAAGATGTAACAATTTTTAAAGATATAAAATGAAAAAAAAGTGTATCACTTTTGTATCACATTTGTATCACTTCTTGAAAAACAAGCAAAAAACGGCATATCTTAAAAGTGAAAAAAAAGTGTAGTACTTTTGTAGTACTTTTGTGGTACTTCTCGATTTTTAGCTAAAAAACAGCACTTTAAAACCAGTTCGGTGTAACTTTTTAAGAAAAAGGTGAACTTTTTTTGGTATTTTACTTCACCTGAACTTCACCTAAGGGAAATAAAATCATCGGAAACGTTGTTCTTGTTGTTTTGCTGTTCGCCGCGGCGGATTGCTTAAATTTGATTTCAGAAACCATACCTCGAAGTTGTCAAAGAACATAGTACACCATATTAATATATGGGTAATAAAATTAAAAATCAAGGGGGAAAATTTTCTTAGAGGATAGCACATCCGCCACGGCGTCCACTCAGCGGATTTTCAACATCTTCGATCGGGGCTTGGTAACGTGATGTAAAGAACGAGATCCCGGACTAAAGCATTCCGGGATGACAATGGGGGTGAGAGCCGGGATGACAAAGGGGTTGCATTCCCACGCAGGAGTCCCGACATATCGGGACGCATTAAGCGCGCGATAGGAACGAGTAAAAAAATGCGTTCCAAAATATAAATTCAGGAACGCATTTTATAAGGTTTTTCTGTATTTACAAAGTCGCAATATCAATCACGAAGCGGTAGCGGACATCACTTTTCAGCATTCTTTCGTAGGCTGTGTTAATATCTTTTATATCTATCAGTTCGATTTCGGATACGATGTTATGCTCGGCGCAGTAATCAAGCATTTCCTGAGTTTCGGGGATGCCGCCGATTAGAGAGCCTGCAAGGCTTCTTCTTTGCATTATTAAATTGAACGCCGATATTTCCGCAGGTGCAGGAGGAGCACCGACACATATATGAACTCCGTTTGCTTTAAGCAATGTTAAATATGAATTATAATCGTGCTTAGCAGAAACGGTATCGAGTATAAAATCGAAATAACCGGTAACATTTTTAAACTGTTCTTCATCTGATGTTACAACGAATTTATGTGCGCCTAATTTAAATGCGTCTTCTTTTTTCTTAGCCGATGAACTCAACACTGTAACTTCCGCGCCGAATGATGCTCCGAATTTTACAGCCATGTGTCCGAGACCTCCGAGTCCTACAACACCAAGTTTATGACCCTTGCCGACTTTCCAGTGTCTTAGCGGAGAATAAGTTGTAATACCTGCGCAGAGCAGTGGTGCAACTGCGGCGAGATTTAATTTTTCCGATACACGCAAAACAAAATCTTCGTTTACGACAATTGTATTTGAATATCCGCCGTACGTAGGAGTCTTTTTATCTTTCTCGTAGCCATTATAAGTCATTATGTTACCGTTAGAGCAAAACTGTTCGAGACCTTCTTTGCAGTTATCGCAGGTTCTGCAGGAATCCACCATGCATCCGACCCCGACAAGATCGCCCGCTTTGTATTTTTTCACGTGCTCGCCTACTTTTATTACTTTACCGACAAGTTCATGTCCCGGAACCATGGGGAAAATCGAGCCGCCCCACTCATCTTTAACCTGGTGCAGGTCTGAGTGGCATACACCGCAGAATAAAATATCAAACTGTACATCGTGAGGTCCGACTTCGCGTCTTTGAAAATTCCAGGGAGCTAAATTGCTTTTTGCAGATTGTGCTGCATATCCTTTTGCTTTTATCATATTATAAGAATTTAATTAATTAAATAGTAATACAGAAAATTACCAACTGTAAAAAATATATACAATGAAGTATGTGAATATAAACTGTTTTTACATCACATTAGTTCAATTTGCAAATATATTGTCAAATACGCAATAATTACCAGGCGTGAAAAAGTGAAGATGATGTTATTGAAAATATATTTCAGGGAATAATTTTCAAATCACCTTCATTAATTCCGCCCCATTCGACAACTGTAAAGCCGTCTCTGTCGAATTTAGTAATGACAGGATGTGTAATTTTTCTGTCTTCCGATACCGGTTTGAAGTAAAAATTCAGCCGGAGAACAGATTGCGGTTCGGGCGAAATAATCAGTTTCATATTATCTTCGAGGAATTTTTTATCGAGAAGTTTTATTTCGTAGTATTTTGATTTTCTTAAGTTTTTAAGCCAGTATTCTTTGAACTGGTCTTTTTCTTTTGTGTTTAATCCTAATTGCGGCAGATATTCATCGAGCCATTTTTCAAGGTTTTTAAATTCGACAATCCATCCTTCTTCCGGAAGTTCAATTTTGTTCAGGTTAGCTTCGTAGAAAAGGTAATCGTACTTATTGTCAATTAATCCTTCCGGTGTTGCGCTTACGTTCCAGCCGTTTTCATAAGGCGGTTCTGTGAGGGTCAGTTTGCCGTTAACTTCAACTTTAACGCTTACATTCATATTTTCTGCGGGATAAAGATACACTGCGGGTTTTTTTACGGGACGCGGTTTATGATTATCAACATTACATATTCTATTAAATACATTTACCAGTTCTCCTTCAATCGCATATTTCTGGTCAACCTCAAAATTAATTCCGCTTTTTACGATACCGAGAGCATCTTCGGGATTATCCGCATAAAGCCAGCAGGATGTATTAATAAAATCTCCATATTTATTTTTAAATGATTCGCAATTTTCAACCATAAATCCCAGAACAGAACCCTCATCGAAGGAGCTGTTATATTTTCCTTTAACAAGGTCAACGATTTCAAATGTAATTTTATAAGCGGAATCGGGAAAGGTAACAGGCGTTACGCTTACAAGGCTTTTTTCAACGAGTGAATATTTTTCCAGCCATGAAATTTTATTAATGGATGCGGCATTGCCGGATTTTATGATATTATAAAATGATTCATAATCTTTACTTACTTTAAAATTATCCTGAGGGTAGATATTTATGTTAATAAACAAAATTATAGTCAAAGTCAGGAATCCGATTGAGATATTGTTATACTTTTTCATAATTTAATTGATTTATATTTTAAACCCGGTTTTATCATAATTGTTTCATGAAATATACATAAATTAACCTGTTTTGCACATTAAAACAGCACAAATAAAAAACCCGATGTTTTGAATAGGTGGGTATATTTACGAATTCCTGATTAATATTGAAAAACCGTGAGTATGACTTATTAAAAAACGCAAAAGATAATTATAAACAGAGCGGTTAATTTAAATCATTTTTAATTCCTTTATAACTTTTATTTAATTTAATATGTTTACACATTAAAAAGGATAATCTTGCCTTATATAATAGATACCTCGGTAATCGATTTCGAAAACAGCCAGAGTCAATCTTTAGCCAGGAACTTTACAAAGGAAATGTTTAAAGAGCAGATTGAAAGATTCCCGAAATTAGAATCTGTTTTTGAGAATACCCAGATCGAAAAAAGAAATTTATGCATTCCTTATGATTTCTTTTTTTCGGAACACGGATTCAAAGAAATAAATGATGTGTACCAGAAAATCGCACTCGAATCAAGCAAAAAATCTTTATTGAAGCTTCTTTCGCAGACAGGAGTTGATAAACAGGAAATTACCGATTTAATTTATGTAAATTCAACAGGGCTTGCAACACCTTCCATAGATGCACTGATTATCAATGACCTTGAAATGAATTTTAATATCAACCGTTACCCTGTATGGGGGCTTGGCTGCGTCGGGGGAGTTTCCGGGATTGCAAAAGCAAACACACTTGCAAAGGCAAATCCTGATGCGCTTGTGGTCCTGATTAATGTAGAACTTTGCTCTATTACATTCAGGAAAAATGATTATTCGATGAGCAATTTTATTGCAACGTCGCTTTTTTCCGACGGCACATCATCAGTTCTGGTAGCAGGGGACAGGGCATTTCAGAAACTACAAAAACCCCCTGAATACAGCGTAAAGATTACAAATACACTTGCAAAACTTTATCACAGCTCGCTGAATGTGATGGGCTGGGAATTTCTCGATGACGGATTCAAGGTAATTTTTTCCAAAGATATACCGAAAATAATTGCAACAAAAGTCAAAGGAGACCTGCTCGGGTTTTTAAGCAAAAACAAATTGCAAATTTCCGGGATAAATAATATTATTTTCCATCCGGGCGGAGCTAAAATAGTCGATGCATACAGGGAATCGTTTGGTGTTGAAGAAGAGTTACTTAAAAACACAAGAAATTCATTAAGGAAAAACGGCAACATGTCGAGCGCATCGGTAATATATGTGCTTGATGAATTTTTCAGAAACGGGTTCGAGAAGGGCAATGGTCTTATGCTTGCCGTTGGACCGGGATTTTCTTCGGAGGTGGTACTATTAGATGTTCAAAGAAACTAATATTTTAATTATTCTTCTTATATTATATTTTTTTCTAATGCAGATTGTCAAAATTGTGACAAACGCTGCAAATTTCCCGGCCATCACTTGTATATTAATAACAGTCAATTGTTGTGCACATCTTTCATATCAGCATAGTCCATTGGATTGAAATACGGAGTAGTCCTTTTTTCAATCTATTGCACTATTGTTTATTTTAGTTTTCTATCGTAGCTTAATATATATAAAATAACAAAAAGGAGACAAAGTGTCTATCATAACAATAATTATTACATTAGTAGTTGTTGGATTTGTTTTGTGGTTGATAAATTACATTCCAATGCAGCCTATGATAAGAAAAATTGTGAATGCCATAGTAGTAATTGTAGTACTTGTTTGGTTATTCAGGATCTTTGGATTGTGGACTTATTTATCAAATATAAAGATTTAAAAAGCTTAGAGCAATAAGTTCGGAAAAATGTTTAATAAAAAAGGCGGTTATTAAACCGCTTTGAGTCTGTCGGTATGATACCGATAGAATCGGGACGGTCTTCCCGACACGTCGGGACGCGCTACCTGTTATAAGTCATTTATATTTTCAAGTAAGTAATCTTTGTTTTTAATATTCTTTGATTTCAATTCGAATTTCATAGCATCTGACCTTGATTCAAATTCTTTTTTGAAAATTAATTTCCATGGACCTTTATTTCTTGTGGATTTGCTTTGATTTGAGTTATGTTCAAATAATCTTCGCTCGAGATTTTCAGTATGCCCGATATAGAGTTTATTTGTTTTTTCTGATTTTAAAATGTATGTGTAATACATAAAGAAAAAAACCCTCGCAGATTATTTTGAGGGTTTTTGTCGGGATGACTGGATTCGAACCAGCGGCCTCTTCGTCCCGAAAGAGAAAATATAGAAAATTGAAGATTTTTGTTTGCGTAGAAAACGATGGCTAACAAATCTTTTAAATCGTTATATTAACAGATGATAAAATTATATCTGACAATATTAACCCTAAATATTTTTAATTTTATTATGACGAGAAAATGCTCCAATTGCTCTACAAATACTCTACTACTGCAGAAAAACTGCAGAAAAATTTTATAAAAAAATAGATTTACAGCATCTCGACCAGCTACAAAACACTATTTCTTAATATAAGCATTCAAC
>Ga0224522_1000636_pt1 | contig 10958 bp, 9 predicted proteins | sample CFST25metaG_FD_182733 | JGI IMG/M metagenome (GOLD analysis project Ga0224522, IMG submission 182733) | Peat soil microbial communities from Stordalen Mire, Sweden - C.F.S.T25 | ecosystem: Environmental > Terrestrial > Soil > Wetlands > Peat | place: Sweden: Norrbotten County, Stordalen Mire...
AAGGCATATTTAATGCAGCAGCAACCTTCTCTAGGGATTCAATAGTTGGAACCACTTCTTTCCCGGTTCTTGGATCCGCTTCTTCAAGGTTTTTAATATATGAGTGGCTTAGATTGCACTTTTCTGCAAAATCTCTCAACGAGAGTCCGGCGCTATGCCTTTTGGATTTTATTAGGTCGCCCAGTTTCAATTTGATATCACTCCCGAGTTTATTATATCAATAAATATAGGATGTACAAGGTTTTTGGATAAATTAAATAATCGCATGTAAATTATGATTGACAAGACAAACTATTAATTATATTATAATAAATTATAAGAAGTATTACAATAGAGGGGTTTGAGGATTTTGATAGACTAAAAAGGGGGAATTTTAAGATTCATTATTATAATTAAATTTCCAAGATGCAGGAAATATTTTTTTGCTCGAGTGTAAATCAAGGTTTACAAAGGGAGGGGGCTGAAATTTAAATAATATAAATCAGGGGGGATATTATGAAAAGCAAAACATTTAGGCATTTGGCACTAATTATGATACTAGGTATTACTTTTTTGGTATTCAAGTATACGCATCGGAAATACCTGATACAGTGTATACTGTTGACGTGAAAAAGGACTTCGGTGCTACCGACGATACTATTGCTTTCCAACAGGCTTTAAGTTCTGCAAGTAAAATCATATACATTCCAAAAGGAGTTTATATTATTACTTCACAGCTTTCGATACCAAGTGGAGTAAATCTTTTTGGTGTTTCTGCTCCAAGTGTTCTGATTAAGAATAATACAAACACATTTCGCTTTAATGCAAATAATACGAACCATTATGCAATTAAAAACCTAAAAGTAATGTCTGACAATTCAAATTTCACGGGTGGAATGCTTTTTGCCTATGATAGTTTCAATGTTGACATAAGCAATGAATTAGATATTCAATCAAGGGGGAAAAGAGTTGTTTGTTAAAAAGGAAGATTTACCTGTGGTAAAAAGAATACTGCTCTTATTCAAACCATATAAAAAGAAAATAATTGCAATAATTATATGCACCTTAGTTTCTTCTGGTATCGGTATGATGTACCCGTTAATTAGCAAGCAACTGACGGATTATGGGTTAATGAAGAGCAACTTGAATATTGTCATTAAATTTTCTTTGATAAGCCTGTTCCTAATACTGGTTGATCAGGGTATAGGGATGATTGAAACAAAATACCGATCATATTTAAGTGCAAAAATGCCATATGATCTTTCAAAGTCTGCCTTTAAGCATTTATTAAAGCTAAAGGCACAGTATTTCAATAATATCAACTTTTCTGAAATCATGAGCAATATCGGTATGGATGTGGGTAATATATCCAGGGTTTCTGACAGGAGTACCTTTTTTATCGTTTTGCAGATTTTCAGAATTATTGGAGGACTGATTGGACTTTTAATAATCAACTGGAAATTGACAATTCTCGTTGTGGCAGTAATACCTTTTAGATATATTCTGGTTAAATATCTTGCCAATGCCAGAAAAAAATCGTTTGAAATGCTTATGGAGTACAACAAGGACTACGCCGGATGGTATCAGAAGTGAAATCAGTTGTAAATGCAAAAACTGATTTTGGCGCTTTGGGAGACGGGATGACCAGCGATACGCAAGCTCTACAGAATGCTTTTAATTATTGCTCACAAAATCACGCTACTTTATTTATCCCTAATGGGAATTATGTATTTTCAAATCTGGTTGCAACAGGTTCTTTTGAAATAACTGGTGAACACAGATATTATACGGTTTTAAAATCAACTGGAACTAACGGGGCAGGCTTGGATTTTTCCGGTCTTTCCAATATTAAGCTATCAAACTTGACTGTTACGAGTTTTAATGGAAATGAAGCTCTTGAATATGGTATGAAATTTGGTTCAGCTACTGGAGAAGGACTTGGAAACATAATTTTAGATAACATTGAGGTAAAGAATCTTTCAAGAGCAAATGCTGTTGGATGTTTTATGGAAAATATAAATCAAATCAGTGTAAATAGCAGTATTTTCTTAACATCAAATGGTACAGGCTTTGCAATAGGTGGAGCAACACCTGGAGTATACAATTTTAGCGCAACCAATTTCCGAGGAGCCTTATTTGGATTTGAGATAATGGACAATGCAAATATCGATTCTGTTGTGTTTGAAGGGTGCTACTTCGGTGCAGGTATCTCTTCTGAAAGGATCGGAAACGGAAATAATAGGTCAATTATTCATATGGGATGTCATTATGAGAATAATTCAGAAGGGGAAACACAGCATGTGGAAATAGGAGAGAATTGTTCAGGTATATCATGGGAAAATTGCTCATTTATAGGTTTCAATAAGTGCAAGTCTGTAGTGAATTTTAAAGGTAATGGAATATATAAAGGGATTTCATTAAAGGATTGTGAATTCAATAGTATGGCTACTGGAGGGAGTATTATAAACAATACCCTAGGTACATATGAAAATTGCGAAATTAATCTGGGTTATAGTGAGAATACATTGCCTGTATTATTTGCCAAAGAAACCAGCAGAGATTCTGGAGAATGGATACAGGGATGGACGGTTACCGCTAAATATACTGATTTTCAGAGTTCTTTGAAAATAGGAGGAGCAAGGGTGTTGGCTGTCCCCGATATGCCTGATGGAAATGTTCTGAGGGTTACAGGAAGTTTCAATCCGGGAGATTTAGTTTATTTCGTAGGTGCCCCTGAGGAATATACTTATGAGGATGGAAGTAAGTACATTATAGAAGGATGGAAGCGGATAACATCGGGAAATTCAAATGTTATTGGGATTGACTGGGTAGAATTAAGGGTATTTACAGGAAATTAGAAGGTGAATTTTAGTCAATAACAATTGATATTATAGGAGGGCACAAAATGAAAACAATTAAGAAATTCACTTTCAAAGCAATCATAGTAACCATAATCGTCCTTATATCTTCAGTTGTAGCCTTGGGAACAACTAATAATACTTCATTGAATGAAGATGAGAATCAAAACGTTTCTTATAATAGAACAAACGAGTTTTTCCTTAACATAAGGAGCTATACCGTCAACGACAAAGTATATGGTATAATTTCCGGTTCTACATACGGTGATGGAATACATGATGATACAGATGAATTTCAGAAAGCTATAGATTATTGTGCACGTAACCATACTTCGCTTTATATCCCAAGAGGAACTTATCTGATTACAAAACAACTACTTATAAATGACGTGTTCAATGTTGAGGGTGACGGTAAGGATTTAAGTATACTGAAAGCGGCTGGTACAGGTGAAGCCATGGTTTTTATCAAAGCATATTCCAGAATGAGTATCAGTAATTTATCCATACAAAGTGATGGCCAGGATGAAGCATTTGATTGCGGTATCAAAATTGAGCGTAAAGGACCGGGTATTTATCCAGGATATATGGAATTTAGCAATGTTGAAGTCAAAGGTCTTCAAAAAGAAAATTCTGTAGCACTTTTTATGGATGACTGCAGTCATATGAGTTTTACCGATTGCAGTTTTTCTACAAAAAACGGAACTGCTTTCAGTATAGAAGGGAACAATTATAACACAGGTGTATTTGATTTCAAGAATACGGTCTTTGGTAATGCGTCTACAGATAAATATGGACTTGAAATAAATACAGGTGCATGCATTGATTCAATAACTTTCGAAAGCTGCTATTTCGGAGGAAGAGTCGCTGCAGAAAAGTTGGGTGATGCATACAATGTTCTAAGGACAATAACACATTATGCATGCAAATTTGAAAATTCTACACCGGGTGATACTCAAATCATTGAGCTTTGGGGTGGAGGAGGAAATGGTGGAGGGTACGGATTAGATTGGCACAATTGCACGTTTTCCGGCTCTGGAAAAGTAAAATCTGCTTTCAAATTCACTTACAAAGATAATTCAAGAGCCTGGTTCCGCGATGTCAGTATTTTAGATTGCATATTTGATAACATTTCTACTGATGGGTATATAATAAATAATTGTATTGATTCCAACTTTATTTCATGCAAATTGAAAATAGGAAGTATACTGGGAACAAGTCCATTATTGTTTTCTTCAATGTACTTTAAGGATGATACAATTTGGAGTGGAGGATGGACTGTAATTAATAATTATACTGAATATAATCAGGGTATTTTATTGAACAAGGCAAAAATTACATTTGCACTTTCCATGCCAAGGTCAGGGAATTATGATATAGGTGATATTGTGTTGAATTCAGGAAAACCAGTATCTTATGAACAGTCCGGTAAAAAATACATTATTAAAGGCTGGAAACGCAAAACTTCAGGAAATACACATATTCTTAACACGGATTGGCTAGAGATGAGGGCGCCGATAGGTGATACTTCAATAGATATTAAATCACCAAGCAAACCGGCAAATCTGGTATGTAAGGTTAAATCCGCATCATCAGTTGAGCTTTCATGGGATGCCTCAATAGATGAATCCGGTATAACCGGATATGAGATATATAACGGAAATACTTTGATTGGAACAACTTCGGGATTGTTGAATTTTACTATTAATAATCTGATACCCAATACATCATATTTATTCAAAATAATTGCTGAAGATAAAGAAGGAAACAAATCAAAAGAAAGTAATGTAGTAAGTTATTCAATAGCAGCTGAAACTTTCTCGTTAAAAATCAACTTTCAGCCTGTTGAGGTAAGTGTTCCAGACGGATATTTAGTTGATGCTGGTAATGAATATGGAAGCAGAGGTAACGGATTTTACTATGGCTGGAATACTGATTATACTTCATTGACTAGGGATAGAAATATAAATACGGATCAAAGGCTTGATACTTTGTGCGTGTTTGGCAGTAAGGCCGGTAAGTGGGAGATAGCCGTGCCAAATGGGTTTTATAAAGTAAAGGTATGTGTTGGAGATGCAGGATATGCCTCCAATCCTACAATCAATGTGGAAGGTATCAATTACATGAAAGAATTAAACCTGGGTGCTAATCAATTTAAAGAGAAGACAAAGACAATCTCGGTAATTGATGGAAGAATTACCATTGATCAGGGAGAAGCGGTAGACCGCGCAACTACTCTCAGTTATGTAGAAATTTATGGGGTTGCAGAAAAAAGCATAGATATAGAGGCCCCTAGTTCACCTGCTAATTTGATGGCTACATCAAAAACAGCTACAACATTAGGTATTTCATGGGATGCATCTACAGATAATGTCGGAGTTGCAAGATATGATATTTATAACAATGATGTGTTGATAGGGTATACTATGGGAGAATTAAATTTTTTAATTAAAAACCTCATACCCAATACGATATATAAATTATCTATAGTAGCAAAAGACAATGCAGGAAATGAATCACTCTTGAGTAATGCATTTGTTTATTCTGTATTACCTCAGGACTTTAATGCTAAAATAAACTTTCAGCCTATAAATACAAATATACCTGAAGGTTACTTAGTAGACGATGGTAGTGTATATGTAAATAGAGGCAACGGATTTATATATGGTTGGAATATCGATTACACATCTTTGACCAGAGATCGGAATATAAATACAGATCAAAGGCTTGACACATTCTGCATGTTTGGTAGTAAGTCTGGTAAATGGGAGATATCAGTTCCTAATGGTACTTATGAGGTAAATGTGAGTGTAGGTGATGCTGGTTATGCATCCAATCCTACTTTAAACGTTGAAGGTGTTAATTATTGTACCAATGTAATTTTGGGTACAAACAAATATCTACAAATCACAAAAACTATAACTGTAACAGATGGAAAAATCTCAGTGGATCAGGGTAATGCTGCAAATCGTGCAACATGTATAAACTATATTGAGATTATAGGAAAGAGCAATTAAAAAGTATATTAAAGACCTGAAGTAAATAAAAAAGACATCAGGTTTTAATTATATGTTAAAAAAGGGACTGTACAAAACGGCCGAATATCAATATCAGATATCGGCCGTTAGTCTGATTTCACAATAGGTTGAGGGTCTTTTCTTTACAAATTACAGGAAACAACATACAATAATTAAGAATTATACTAGGGGTGTAGAATAAAAGGAGTTAACTTTACTTACTATATACATTAAGCAAAGGAATTTTACAGGGTATATTTATATATAAACTTTGTAAGGAAAGAGATGAATAAATGATAAAAGCTAGTTTTAGTGATTTCCATTTAAGTAGTGAACTATTAAAAGCAATTAGTATGTTGAATTTTACAAATCCGACAAAAGTACAAGAAAAGGTTATACCGACTGTTTTAGAGAAAAAGGATATAATAGTGAAGTCTCAAACCGGAAGCGGGAAGACTGCAGCCTTTGCCATTCCTATTTGCCACTTGGTAGATTGGGATGAGAATAAGCCTCAGGCATTAGTGATTACACCAACAAGAGAGCTTGCTATACAGGTTAAAGAAGATATTTTTAATATAGGTAGATTTAAAAGGCTTAAGGTAGCCGCGATTTTTGGCAAGGCACCTTTCTATAATCAAGAAAAGGAACTAAAGCAAAAAACACATGTGGTAGTTGGTACACCGGGTCGTATAATAGATCATCTTGAAAGAGGTACCTTTGACACTTCAAATATTAAGTATCTTGTTATCGATGAAGCAGATGAAATGCTTAATATGGGCTTTATAAGTCAGATTGAGACTATTATAAAAAGCATTGGAAAAGAACGAGTTACGATGTTGTTTTCAGCTACAATGCCTAGTGATATAGACAGATTATGCAGCAAGTATATGAAAGAGCCTATACAAGTCGAGATTGAAGAACATAATTCAGCATCAGACAGGATAAGTCAAGAAAGATATAATGTGGAACAAAGGGATAAATTAAAGCTTTTAAGGGATTTAACAATTGTAGAAAACCCTGATAGCTGTATGATATTTTGCAATACCCAGCAGAAAGTAGATGAGGTTCGGAGTGAACTTCTAAATCTGAAGTATACTTGCGATAAAATTCATGGTGGGATGGAACAACGTGACAGGTTGAGAGTAATGAATGATTTTAAGAAGGGTTATTTTAGATATCTGGTAGCTACAGATGTTGCAGCTAGAGGAATAGATATTGATAGCATTACACTCGTAATAAATTATGATATTCCACTAGACGGTGAAAGCTATGTTCATAGGATAGGACGAACCGGACGTTTAAGTAAGACGGGAAAAGCAATTACTTTCGTAACACAAAACGAAAATAAATATATGAACGAGATACATCAATATATAGGCAAAGAGATATTTTTAAAGGATAGACCGGAAAAGGAAACAGTAGACGTTTCAAAACAAGAGTTTGTTGAAAAAATTAATTCTGCACCTGAGATTAAAGAAGCAAAAGGTGTGCAACTGAACAAGGAAATCATGAAATTGCATATTAATGCAGGTAAGAAAACAAAGATGAGGCCTGTAGATATTGTAGGTACACTATGCAGTATTAAAGGTATGACGGCTGAAGATATAGGGATAATTAATGTAATTGATGTCTCTACCTTTGTTGAAATATTAAATAATAAGGGTGAGTTTGTTTTGAAAGAGTTACAAAAAACCCCTATCAAAGGAAGACTTCGTAAAGTGAGTAAAGCGGAAACAGGAGCATATCTATATTAAAGTAACGGCTTATAGGAGAAAATATGTTAGAAAGTAGTTTTGGATACAAAACGTTAGATTTATACAAGAGGATTGATTCGAAAATTGAAGCCCATTACAAAGGAAAGAAGAAACAAGCACCTTGTGCTAAAGGTTGCTCTGCTTGTTGTAGTCAATTCTTCGAGATTTCTGAGGTTGAGTATGTTATTATTCTCAAGCATCTAAAAGAATGGGATAAAGAAAAACTGGATATTGTTATTGAAACAGCAGAGATATATAGACAGGTGCTTGAAAAATACCACAATGAATTTTACCGGGAGTACTTTTCGGAAATTGCTGAAGAAGAATTTTCCGAAAAGCATTATTATAAAGATCCAGAAAGATATAGAATACATATTCCATGTGTTTTCCTCAGTGAAGAAGGAGCCTGTAATATATACGAGTACAGGCCACTGGTCTGTAGGACAACAGGAGTAGGGTATAAGCTGAATCTGGAATTTGGCAATGTTTGCAGAGAAATTCGATCAATATTTTGGGCAAGACGTTGGCAGGCGGATTTACGGGAGTTTCAAAACGAAATCCTTTCGGTCAATTGGTTAGAATCAAAGGAGCATGATGATAGCAATGAGTATACAACGGTAGAACCCAGACAATATCCTATGTATTATTATGTAAATGAATCCTTCACAAAGGGTAAATCTCCCTTTTCAGATTCCAGGTTGAATAGCTACTTTAATATGAGTAAGGAAGACTTAATAGAAATTTTAATAGATGACTATTTAAAATGAAACTTCATAACTTAAGTGCAAGTTAGGAACCGTACCCACTTGCGTTTCATATAAAAAAACTCACAACATAAGATAACGGGAATAATGACAGTAAAGCTATTTCAAACCAATAGGTTTTTGCTTCTTTTTGATTGTAGCTATAACTAGAGTAAGTAGTAAGAATATTACGCATATCATCCATTTTACTTTGTATGACTTTTCGTCGTTCCTCCAGTTCGTAATACTTCGAAAGCCTGTCAAAAGAGGCTTTCGATTCAATATCTTCATTATCAAATATATTTCTTTCAAAAATTTTTATATTATTTGCATAGTGATATTCAAGTCGAAGAATTCTTGAAATTGTTAGAGTTGTCTTTTTATTAACACTTAATTTTCCTGATTGCAGGAAGTTAATAAGCTTTTCAGTTTTGTCTAACAATCCCTCAAGATCTGTTTCAAGTTTATTTAACTCCACAGATTTAGCTAGTATAATACAAACACTATGGATGTATCCTGCATTAAAGGACTCACACTTCGAATCGTTAATAGCTTCAGTATGAGTTTCATTAAATTTTGAAAATAAGTTATAATCTATTCCGCCTATAATTGAATCGATATACTTAAGAAAAATGCATATCTCTTCCTCGTTAAAATTAACAAAACACACGCAACCATATTTAAAAAGGTATACTATTTTTGATCCGATATTGAATTTAAATATTTTACTGAGATGATATTCTTTAAGAGTAATATATTCTCTCCAATTAGGGGGGGCGTGCAGCTTGAAGCAAGCTTCAAGCTTATCCAAAGGTAGTTTTAATGAAATCTTGTAGCTTTTATAATAATAGGGCTTCATACCATATCCTCCTGCTATTTTATTAGTGCTGCAATCATTAAAACTACCTCAGCCATGACTAATATTACAATTATCCATTCTACAAACAACCCTCTTATGGAATGGCTTATGGATGAAAAACCATCGATTATGTTTTCCAATATTTGCGTCTTTTGTTTGAGGATTTCATACCTGTCGTTAAGCTCAAAGAACTTTGACATCCTGTCATAAAACAGCGAGGCATCATGATTACTCCAAGTAATATCCGGCCTGTCCAATATCATTATATAAGCTATGGTGTTATATTCATGTCGTACGATACCTGCAGTAATCCTTGCCAGTTCCTTGTTACTGATTCTTAACTTCCCTTTTTCCAACCTGTCGATGATATTCTCAAGTTTATCTAAAATTTTCCCGAGTTGTTCTTCAGTCCTTTCCAAGGCTACGGACTTTGCAATAACAGTGGAAACCAGATCAGGATAAAAAATCTGATAATTTGGAACTATTACATACTCATCGGTTAATGTGATTTCAGTATCAAATTCCACATTAAGTTTATAATCATCCATATAAGCATCATATTTTTTAGTTTCTAAATCAGGTTTGATTTTTTTAAAATATTCTAAAAACTTTTGTGTATCGTTTTCAGGTAAATTTATAAGAACAATACTGCCGAAAGAAAAAACAAGGATCTTCTGATCCTCTGTAATATTGCGACCAAGGATTGAACTTAAAACCTTGCCCTGTAAACCAAGCGGTTCCTCCCAGGTATACTTTTTAGAGCTTCCATATTCAAGTGCGATTTTATTCAAATCGATTTCATTAGTTAAGGCATAAGCTTTGAAGGACATACTTTCTATAACAAACGCCACCTTCTGGTCAAAGCATGAATTTAATATTTCAATTTGCGTCCCATTTTTGGTTTTTTGTCTTTTCTGCCAATTCCTGGGGCACCAAGAGACTCAACCTGAGCTTTTTGAGATTTGGCTTCTCTAGGTGTCGGTTGTCCTTTGTGATCAAGAATCTCTGTTGCAAATTCTTCAACTGCAAAATCCTGTTTATTCCTGTAGATATCTTTCTTTGCCATGATTTTTCTCCTTTGTTATGAATGAAGCTACTTCTAAACGTTTATTTTAATAAGTTTATTCTGTTAATAATGCGTTTAACTTATTCATTAAAAAAATGAAAATGTATTAAAACACATACAAAACGGCCGAATATCACAAATAAACAGAAGGAACTTGTTTTTCTATTGACTACGAAAACTACATGTGATACGTTATAAGTATCTTAGAAACGAAAGGATGGTTTAGATGTCGGTAAGTTCTGTAAAGGTGATTTTCAACTAAATAAAGTTGAAAGGACATAAATGATCAGGGATTTTCCTGTTTATTTGTTGTGTCCTTAAGAAGGCATTACCTTACAGACTGCTTCAATAACCATTTTCGTATTGTATTTGTTAAAATACCGGAATTGTAAATGTATGGCGCGACAAGGTGTGTTTGTCGGGCTATTTTTATTTTTCTGATAGATACAATTGTTTAATTCCGTTTATACCCGCAGGAGCATTCTGCCTTTAAGTAGGCGAGGTATGTCTTATGCGGGTTTATTTTATTTACAAGGAGTTTGAATAATGAATAAAAAAATGTATGAAACCTTAGAATTTAATAAAGTACTCAATATCCTTGAGGAATACGCTTTATCGGAAAAGGTTAAGCATAGAATTAAAAAGCTGGAACCCTTTCTTTCTGAAAATGAAGTTTCTAGACATA
>Ga0224522_1000637_pt1 | contig 10958 bp, 8 predicted proteins | sample CFST25metaG_FD_182733 | JGI IMG/M metagenome (GOLD analysis project Ga0224522, IMG submission 182733) | Peat soil microbial communities from Stordalen Mire, Sweden - C.F.S.T25 | ecosystem: Environmental > Terrestrial > Soil > Wetlands > Peat | place: Sweden: Norrbotten County, Stordalen Mire...
ACGTTCAACAATTACTGCAAGAACCTTACCGGTAGGATGCCAAGCCAGAAGTGGATACGTATCATCTACTTTTTCGTCCAGACGATGACCGATAGAATAAATTCGTTGTGCTTTCTTCTTAGCGTTATCATAAATCCAGATGATGGCTTTTCCGGCTTCATTGGTAACATAGGCCTCATGATTACCATCGGGACTCAATTTTAAACGGTCATAGACACGTTGAATCTTAGGATGAGCCAATAGTAATGTTTTCGGCACGTCTGCCCTGTTTATATCATCAGCCTTATAGCGATTGGTCAAATATTCGAGCCATTGTTTCTCAAGTGCACGCAACTTCAGTCCCAACTCACTGGTAAATCCTCCCTGTACTTTTTTGCTCATCCGGGATGAATAAATAATGGCGGGTATTACATTTTTACCATACTTATCGGCAATATATTTCCATAAGGAGTGACCGGCATAGATTGCATCGGTTTCTTTAAGGGTGTTAAGATGCTTTAACTTTTTGGTCATCAGGGCATCCTTGACAAAATTATCCAGTGAAGTATTCCAATCCTCAGACAGATATGAAATAAGCCCATTCACATACCACTCCGGATAATTTGACAGCGCATTATTCTTTACCTGAGTACCAACAGTAACACCATACATCAATTGATCTAGTAAAATCTTAGCAATCCCGGCTCGGATTTGTTTATCAAAGTTTGCATAATCACCATCAAAATATATCAATACTTTACGACCCAGGATGTGGGTGATTCCTCCAATATTATATTTTTCATTAGAAAGCAATCCAAGATTACTCTCTTTTAAATCGGTCAGAGTATTAAAAATCACAAACTGGATTTTTCCATCCAGGTTATTTTGCATCATTGACTCCAGATTTCTCAATTGCTCTCGGGCATATTTTGCACAGTGTTGAGCAAGGGGGGCACCATTTAGATAAAAATAGGTGTCAAAAGCAGTAAAACGATAATAATTCCAGATAAAATTTTTATATTGAACTCTGTTTTTACCAAAGGTTAGTTGAGATCCATTATAAAACTGAGCATTTACATTTGGTATAAAAGCAAACATCATTGCCATTATCAACATGACAGTCAAGGCAAAAGACTTAATACCGGTAAAAAATTTTCTTAACATCTTAACTACTTTTTGTACTTTTCATGTACGTTGCTAAGTTAATTTTTTTTGTTTGAAAAAATGTATTTTTGTGCTGTATTCATTCAAAAACATCATTTGTATATGCTAAAAGTAAAAACGTTTGTTTTCAATGCCTTCCAGGTCAATACCTATCTTGTTTATGCTGAAAATAAAAATTGTATTATCATAGACCCTGCCTGTAGCAATGCAAACGAGGTTTCACAATTGTTAAATTATATTGAATCTCAGAAACTGAATCCTGTTTTGGTTGCCAATACCCATGCACATGTTGATCATATTTTAGGCAATGAAGATATAACATCGAAACTGGCAATAAAGTTGGCTGCTCACCCTGCTTCCCATTATTTTTATTTGAATGCTTTAAGTTTTTCTGCTGCATTGGGTTTAAATCTTGGAAAAGTTGTCATGCCTGACCAGGAATTACAAGATAAAGATACCATAAAACTGGGTGATGATGAATTAACCATCCTCTATACACCCGGACATGCAGATGGAAGCATTTGCTTTTACAGTTCTACAGGAAATTTTGTTATCTCGGGGGATTTGATATTTTATGGCAGTATTGGAAGGACTGATTTCCCTACCGGCAATTTCGAAACACTTTCCGCTTCTATCAAAAATAAAATATATACCCTTCCCAATGACACCGTAATTTATCCCGGGCATGGACCAACAACAACTGTCGGGTTTGAGAAATACAATAATCCTTTTGTTACGATCTGATTGAGTCAATGATACGTTGAGGGTCGATTTCTTTCATGCATTTGAAATGTCTTTTCGGACATTGATTATATCCAATCTTGCTACAAGGCCTGCATGAAAGATTTTTAATTTCAATCATATTATTGACAATATTACTGCCTATTGGAAAGTAAGGATACATCCCAAACGCCGGGATGGTATTTCCCCATACCGATGTAATATCTTTTCTCAGTGCTGCTGCAATATGCATCAACCCGGTATCATTTGAAATGACCTGCGATGCACCTGCCAATATCCAGGCCGATTCCATAATACTATATCTTCCGCAGGCATTAAAGACATGAGCACCTGTCTCCCTAACAATCATTTCTCCGTTTTGAGCATCATCAGGCCCGCCCAATAGTACAATATTTTCTTTCAGTTTACCACATAATGTTATAAGCTGGTCAACCGGATACATCTTTGTTTTGTGTTGTCCACCAATAACAATAGCAAGATAAACGTCCTGAAAGGATTCAGGCAATGTAAACTGGGTCTCGCTCTTCGCAGGATCGAGAAAAAAATCCAGACCCAAACCATCATTCATCACACCCAGAGGTTTTGCTGTTTCAAGATAACGATCTACAATATGTACGATAGGCAATAGGTTGATTTTGAGATTTACCCTGAGCCATTTCTGAAAGTTGAGTTTATTGAAAGCTTTAGAAGGACTATGCAGGGCCATTTTAACCCGCCATGAACGCAAATTATTATGAAGGTCTATCACGAAATCATATCGTTCACCGATTAAGTCGAGCAATACTTCGTCAACATCTTTCTTTATCGTATAGATAGTATCGATATAGGGATTTTGTTCCAGAATCTCTCTGAATTTTTCTTTGGTAAGATAATGAATAACCGCATCAGGCATCTGTTTACGGATACAACGAATCACAGGTGATGTCAGTACAATATCCCCAATTGAGCTGAAGCGAATGATTAATATTTTTTTCAAAAGGAAACTTTTCTGCAAAAATAACAAATAGCTGCCAATGAATTTTAAAAAGTGTAAATGACATCGTTGCCTTCATTAATTTTGCATCATGATTTTGATTGATACACATGCTCATCTCTACCTGGATGAATTTGATAATGATCGCGAAACTGTCATTCAGAATGCTATGCATTCAGGCGTTAAACATATACTGTGTCCCAATATTGACAGTGAATCACTTTTGGCATTAGACACTCTTTGCCAGAATTACCCTGGATATTGTCACCCTATGATGGGATTGCACCCTACTTCAGTAAAAGATAATTTCGAAGATGAACTCGAAATTATCAGGAAGAGATTATTTGATTCTTCTGCTGAAAAGTACAAAGCAATAGGGGAAATCGGCATTGATTTGTATTGGGATAAAACTTATTTTTCGCAACAGCAAGAAGCTTTTGCACTTCAACTGGAATGGGCCGTAACAAAAAAGCTTCCTGTAGCCATTCATTCACGCGATTCTTTTGAAGCAATTATGGAGGTCCTTCAAAATTTTGAAGCAGTCTCAGGAGTTTTTCATTGTTTCTCGGGCAATATAGGACAGGCCGAACAGGTTGTAAATAAAGGTTTTTTGTTGGGTATAGGCGGCGTTGTAACTTTTAAGAATGCAGGGCTGGATAAGGTTGTTCAGGCAATGGATTTATCCAATATAGTTCTCGAAACAGACGCGCCCTACCTGGCCCCTATGCCATTCAGAGGGAAAAGAAACGAAAGTGCCTATGTCTCTTTGGTCGCTCAGAAGATTTCACAGATAAAAGATATTTCATATGCAGAAGTGTGTGAAATTACCAGTGAAAATGCAATAAAACTGTTTAATTTAGCCGAATAATACAACCATACGATACATGGACAACAAAAAATCAATTTTAGTCATTTATACCGGCGGTACGATTGGTATGATCATGGATAAAAAGACAGGCAGTCTGCGTCCTTTCGATTTTGAAAACATCTATCAACTCATCCCTGTACTGGAACACTTTGATCTGAAAATAGATTTTATCACTTTTAATCCTTTGATTGATTCTTCAAATGTTCAGCCTCCATTCTGGATCAGACTGGCAGAATTAATTGAAGAAAAATACAACATGTATCAGGGATTTGTAGTCTTACATGGCACCGACACGATGGCTTATACTGCTTCTGCTTTGAGTTTTATTCTCGAAGATATCAATAAACCCGTTGTTCTTACCGGATCTCAACTGCCTCTTGCCATTGTCAGAACTGACGGTGTTCAGAATATTATCAATGCCATTGAAATTGCTTCTGACTACCATAATGGAATACCTGTAGCCCCAGAGGTAACAATTTGTTTCGAAAATCAACTCTTAAGAGGGAATAGGACCAGCAAATTTAATGCTGAAAATTTCAACGCATTCTTCTCTGGAAATTATCCTGTATTGGCTAAAGCAGGGGTACATATTAAGTATACTTACAATTCATTTTTAAAGTTCAATCAAAATAAGCCCACATTTCACAAGAAGCTTGACAGCAATGTAGGCATTCTAAAGCTTTTCCCAGGGATCTCATCAAATTTAGTAAAGAGCATTTTAAATGCCGAGGGACTCAGAGCTATCATTCTGGAAACGTATGGTTCAGGTAATGCACCAACCGACAAATGGTTTATCGATTTGTTGAAAGAAACCATTGAAAGGGGTGTTATCATTTATAATGTAACCCAGTGCTATCAGGGTTCTGTTGAAATTGGCAAATATGAAACAAGTGAAAACCTTGGAAGGATAGGTGTGGTTGGTGGTTACGACATCACAACCGAGTCTGCATTGACCAAGTTGATGTTTCTTCTGGGATGTGATTATCCCAACGAAAAGATCATCAAATTGCTTCAAACCTCGCTACGTGGAGAATTGACAATCGTATAGCAAGTAATTTCTTTTGTGGGTGATCATTTTTTTTGTAATTTCGCCGTCTCAAAATAGTGAACTGATAAAGGAGAGATGGCCGAGTTGGTCGATGGCGCACGCCTGGAAAGTGTGTATACGCCAAAAGCGTATCATGGGTTCGAATCCCATTCTCTCCGCATTTCATCTTTCTCTCCTTTTGACCATTTTATTTGGTAGATCAGCTTGAATATAAATAGCGTTACACCGATACTCAACAAATTAAGTGTCAAGCTGTTTAGAGACCCGAAATCATCCTGATTCACACTACTCTTTCCTTGAAAAAAGAAAAAAGCAGCTACTACTGCAAGTGAATTATTAATAAAGTGCGCAATCATAGGAGCCCAAAGTGTTCCCGTAAATACAAAAAGATAGCCAAACCCTACGCCAAGCAAAAAACGAGGCAGAAATCCATAAAACTGCAAATGAATAGCGGAGAAAAGAAAAGCTGTAATAAAAATGGTTAGATGCTTCCTTTTGGTCCACTCTTTAATTATTGTAAACAATGCACCTCTGAAAAACAATTCTTCTCCAATAGCAGGTAATAAACCAAACATAATTAAATTCACAACGAGATCTTTATAAGACTTCATCGATAAAAAAGCATCCGTAAGATCTTTGGCACTGTCTTCTTTTTGCTGCATCCATTTTTCTGCGCCACTTAACCAGGAAGGTAGATGTAACGCTTGATTTAATGTATGGGTATAATTAATTCCAGGCAAGCAAACTACCATCAAGACAACGATTAATAAATATTTTTTCTGAAATGGATTCCTATCAAACCCAAATTTATGAAATGGATGCTGCTCAACCAGCAGAAGATACAACACAGGACCAAGAAGAAAAAGACCTATATGCATAGAGATCTGAACAATACGAAACAAGTTCAATGAATCGATATCATTGATGTTGGGGTTACTTAAATGTTCTATTATCTGGCTGTACCCCGCAATTCTGGCAATAGCCAATGCAGCAAAAGAGGCAAATAAATAGCCAAATAATATCAAAACGATAAATAAAACTAATTTTGATCGTCCACTGGAAATATTTAAGAATTGATACCTCATCCCATCAATTTTTTTGCGAAAGTAAACATTCGTATTCAAATGTAACGTATTATCGGGTTAACTTTGCAGTTTCAAACAAAGAAGATATATACATTGGTAAAATTTGGCGATCTCATTCTTAACGATTTCCCGGTAATCCTGGCTCCCATGGAGGATATCACAGACCCTCCTTTTCGTGAGATCTGTAAAAAGATGGGTGCAGACCTTATGTTTACCGAATTCATTTCCTCTGACGGATTGATTCGTGAAGCCATTAAAAGTACCCGTAAACTTGAATTTGATGAAGCTGAAAGGCCGATAGGTATTCAGATCTTTGGCAGCGAAGTGAATGCTATGCGCGAAGCAACCCTGGTAGCCGAAAGTGTGAATCCAGATCTGATTGATTTAAACTTTGGTTGTCCGGTCAGGAAAGTTGCCGGTAAAGGTGGTGGTGCAGGGTTGTTGAAAGATATTCCGAAAATGATTGAAATCACTGAAGCGGTTGTCAGTGCTACCCGACTACCTGTAACCGTAAAAACAAGACTTGGTTGGGACGATGACAGCAGATTTATTGTTGATATTGCTGAAAGACTTCAGGATATAGGCATAAAAGGGATTACAATCCATGGCAGGACCAGGGCTCAAATGTATAAAGGAGAAGCCGACTGGACACTTATTGGTGCAGTTAAGAACAACCCAAGAATGCACATCCCCATTATTGGCAATGGCGATATAGATAGTCCTCAAAAGGCCTTTGAGATGAAAAATCGCTTTGGAATTGATGGAATCATGATAGGCAGGGCCGTCATTGGAAATCCTACTATCTTCAGATCTATTAAACATTATCTCAATACTATGCAGCTCTTGCCGGAGCCTTCAATTAAAGAACGGGTTGATCTTTGCCGCACCCATTTGCAAAAATCAATCGCATGGAAGGGAGAACATGTAGGAATGGTAGAAATGCGCAAACATTATTCCGGTTACTATAAAGGCTTAAAAGATTTTAAACCAATTAAAATTAAATTATTAACATCACTCGATATAAATGTACTTTTTGAGCTATTTAACCAAATAGAAAACCTTTATACATAGAAATTAATTGAAAATGATTTATATTTGTTCCTAAATGATAACTACAAGTAGAATCATTTATTGTATATTTACCCGACATCACATAAAATCGTTAGAACCGTGGATTCATTCAAGATTTTTATCGTTGAAGATGACTTGATCTATGCTAAGATCCTGGCATATCATTTATCCCTTAATCCTGAATATGAAACTGAAATTTTCAAAGACGGGCAAAGTCTCTTGAAAAACCTCTATAAAAACCCTTCGATTATCTCATTGGACTATAATTTGCCTGACCTGTCAGGTATGGAAATCCTTAAACGTATAAGGGAGTATAATTCTGACATTCCCGTAATTATAGTATCGGGTCAACAGGACGTACTTACTGCCGTTGAACTGCTTAAAAAGGGTGCATATGACTATATCATAAAAGATCAGGACACAAAAGAACGCCTTTGGAATATCGCACGAAACATACGTGAACACATAAACTTAAAACAACGCATATCATTTCTACAGGAAGAGATCGGTAAAAAATACGAATTCAATAAAGTCATTAAAGGAGAGAGCCCAGCCATTCATCAGGTCTTCAAGTTGATGGAAAAAGCGATATTGAGTAACATCACTGTTTCGATCAAAGGAGATACCGGAACAGGAAAAGAATTGGTAGCGAAATCAATACATTTTAATTCATCAAGAAAAGGAGAACCATTCGTTGCTGTTAACGTAACGGCGATCCCACACGATCTGATTGAAGCAGAATTATTCGGATACGAGAAAGGAGCTTTTACCGGTGCCGTCAGCCGAAGAATAGGCAAATTTGAAGAGGCTAATAAAGGGACAATTTTCCTTGATGAAATAGGAGACATGGACTTAAATATGCAGGCCAAACTTTTAAGGGTGATACAAGAAGAAGAAATCACACGCATTGGCAGTAATCAGCCTGTCAAATTGAATTTCAGATTGATTGTTGCAACCCATCGCAATCTTTCAGATGAAGTTAAAAAAGGGACATTCCGTGAAGATCTTTATTATCGGCTGCTGGGTCTCCCAATCGAACTGCCCCCCCTTCGTTACCGGGCAAATGATATGATCCTATTAGCCTTATCTTTTATCGAAAGTTTTTGTAAGCAAAATAATCTGGGGAAAAAGACCCTTTCGGCCCCAGCTATAGAGAAATTAAGAGGCTATTCTTATCCGGGAAATGTGAGAGAACTGAAAGCAGTGATTGAACTGGCATGTGTGATGTCTGAAGGACAAATTATTAATCCTAATGATATTTCATTCAACTCAGGTAACTCGGTAAACGAATTATTAAAAGATGAAATGACATTGGATGATTATAACCGCATCATCATCCGCCAATATCTTGAAAGATACAATCACAAAGTCAGACAGGTAGCCACCAAACTAGGCATCGGCAAAACCACTATTTACCGACTTCTAAAAGATGAACTGATATAATTAGTCTCTTATCCAACCATCAACAAAATATTGATTAATCTCTTCTTCTGGTCGATGTACAATAGCATGAATGCCTAAATTACGTGCAGACTGTACATTTTCTTCAAGGTCATCGATATATAAAGACTCTGAAGGATTAATATTCCCCATCGCCAGCATCTTTATATAAATTTCCTGATCAGGTTTACGCATTTTCATTTTATGTGAATAGAAACATTGGGTAAACAGATCATCCAAACATTTTACACCCAGGTTTTTTATTGCGTATTGATTAAAATAATGATAATGAATTTCATTAGTATTACTCAATAAATAGATATTGTAATTATTTCTCAATTGCTTTAGTAAGTCAAAACGGGACTTTGGAAAATCAATTATCATTGAATTCCAGGCTTCATCAATTTGATCATCGGTGAGCTTTAATCCTGAGACTCCTCTTAGTCCTTCTCGAAATTCAGCAGGAGTGATCAGCCCTTTTTCCAAATCAAGATACAATCCTTTGGTTATCGCTAGTTCATTAATCTTTTCTAAATTTTTTACACCCAGTTCTTTAAAAGATTTTCCTACCATCACTGTGTTAATGTCTATAATAACACCACCAAAATCAAAAATCAAATTCTTAATCATAAATATCAAACAAGTTAATTACAGCATCAAATAGTGGAATAACAGGCATCTCTTACAATAATAGTCGTCACTTTGTATTTCTTTCCACACTGCAAAGTTACCCGTTTTTATCTAAAATACATTTTATGCCTTACCGGTTTTTAAAACAACGGAAATATTTAATTATAAATCTCCTCAATACACGGTATATCAAACAATTCACAATATGAATATGAGATAAACCATAAAATCAATACTTTTGATAATAGGAATCTACGTTTTTTTTGTATTTTTGCAATCTCAACAGACAGAAATGTCTAGGTCCTATAGCTCAGTTGGTTAGAGCAACTGACTCATAATCAGTAGGTCCCTGGTTCAAGCCCAGGTGGGACCACCCAAAAAATCAACCACTTACAGTTTATTCGGTAAGTGGTTTTTTGTATTATGCAACTGTTTGTTGTATTGGATCAGTTTATACCCATTTCAAAACTGAAACCCAAAAGAACCTGCAAACAAAACGAAGAGATGAAAAAAAGATATGGATCTAAATTTCAAGGGACAGCTTAGGGGTTTCGCGTACCTTTCGCGTAGGTTTCGCGTACCCTTCGCCTAGCTTTCGCGTTCTAAGGACAACGGGAAAGGTGGGCGAAACCTAGGCGTATGGCAGGCGAAATGGGTAGTGTATATGCTAATGACATGGAAAAAACTTCAAAGTGATCAAGCAATATTTAAATCTTATACTAAAACACTATATTATCAACGTTAAGTTTATCTCATGATTTTCTCAATCGACAATGATTTTTTTTATTTCTTTGCAAATATCTTGTCTTCATTCTACTTTCAAACACATTTTAATAAATGCATCAATGAAAACATTTAAGACGGTTTCAATATCTTTATTCATTTTCATGTTCTTTGCAAGTGCAAATTGGGATACAATCAAAGCTCAATCTGCCTTTGTTGCACCAACTCTGCCAACAATTCCTGCAAAGACTTTTAACATCAAAGATTATGGTGCAATTGGAGATAACTCCACTGACAACACCAAAGCCATTAATGATGCCATTAAAGCTGCAACCAATGCAGGAGGTGGGAAGGTTATTATCCCGGCAGGAAAATACTTAAGTGGGCCAATTCAGTTTGAGAGTAACCTGGATCTAAAGATTGATTCTGCTGCTATTCTTTTGATGTTACCTTTAAAAAGATATCCAGGTGGTATTATAGATGGCACGGCTTTTATCAGTGGTTCAAACCTTCATGATATTGCGATCTCAGGTAAAGGAACGATTGATGGGCAAGGGAGTCCCTGGTGGCCCTATGCAAAATCATCTGAAAAAGCAAAACGTCCCCGTATGATAGCATTCAGAGATTGCACCAACGTATTGATTGAAAAGGTGAAATTGATGAATTCCCCCATGTTTCATATAGCAATTAGTGGCAAATCCTCAAATGTTACGGTGAGGAATGTGATTATTCGTGCTCCGTCTTCAACCGACCCAATAGATCCAAGCCATAATACTGATGCTTGCGATGTGAGTGGCAGTAAAATATTGGTTCAGAATTGTGACGTTAGTGTGGGTGACGATAATTTCACTTGTGGTGGGGGTACTTCGGATGTCCTCATCACTGGTTGCAAGTATGGAAATGGTCACGGTGTATCTATTGGCAGTCCAACCAGAGGTGGTGTATCAAATCTTACTGTCGAAAATTGCACTTTTACCGATACAGAATGTGGCATCCGCATAAAATCTGATCGTGATCGTGGAGGAATACTTAAGAATTTAACTTATCGAAATTTAAAAATGAACAATGTTGGAATGCCAATATTGATTTATGCCGCATATAATGCAAAAGAAAGAGAATACAGAGATCTGCAGAAGATAACACCTGAAATTGCAGCCGCATATCCTTCGGCTACTATTACAGATCTTACTCCTGTTTATCAAAATATCACCTTTGAAAACATTACCGCCTATGCTC